>Ga0210403_10000499_pt1 | contig 41099 bp, 39 predicted proteins | sample IncBWC19MmetaG_FD_150863 | JGI IMG/M metagenome (GOLD analysis project Ga0210403, IMG submission 150863) | Forest soil microbial communities from Barre Woods Harvard Forest LTER site, Petersham, Massachusetts, United States - Inc-BW-C-19-M | ecosystem: Environmental > Terrestrial > Soil >...
ATCGGCTGCGGCTCCCTCCGAAGGGTCATTTTCGTTGGGGGGAACTGTTCCAAGGCCGCGATAGGACATGTGCTAAACTGCAAACCTGGATATGGGCCAGTCCTTCGACATTAGTTTGGACTCACTTCGACCGCGTTCGGTTGCAAGCCCGGAAGCGGTGGTGGCTGGCGGCCTGGTTGGTTCCACGAGCACGGGCGGGACTTTTTTCCTGGAAACCTTCGGTTGCCAGATGAACGACCACGACTCCGAGAAAGTCGCGGGCGTGCTGCTCTCGCGGGGTTACCGGCAGGTGGAAACGCCGGATGCGGCCTCGCTGATCCTCTACAACACCTGCAGCATCCGAGAAAAAGCCGCGCAGAAGGTTTTTTCGCGGTTGGGCGAGTTCCGCACCAAACAGAGCGACGGGCAAATCATCGGCGTGCTGGGCTGTCTGGCACAACAAGAGGGCGAGGATATTTTCGCGCGCGCGCCATGGGTGAGTCTGGTGTGCGGATCGGCGAGTTACCGGAAGCTGCCGGAGTTGCTTGCGCAACTGGAGGCAGGGAATCAACGCGTCACCGGCCTCGATACCGATACCGACGAGACATTTGAAACGGAAGTCACGCGGCGCGATAACCCTTGGCGGGCTTACCTGACGATCATCGAAGGTTGCGACAAAGCCTGCGCGTACTGCGTGGTGCCCTATACGCGGGGGCCGGAACGCAGCCGTGCGAGCGAGTCGGTGTTACAGGAAGTGCGGCAACTCGCGGAGCTTGGCTACTCGGAAGTGCAGCTGCTCGGACAGACCGTGAATTCCTACGCCGATCCGTCTTCGCGCAAGATGCGCTTTTCGGAGTTGCTGCTGGCCGTGGCGGACGTGCCAGGAATACGCCGCGTGCGTTTTACTACGTCGCACCCGCGGGACTTCACGCCGGATATTGTCGAGGCCATAGAAGAGCAGCCAAAGGTGTGCAACCACGTGCATCTGCCGGTGCAGTCCGGGTCCACGAAAGTGCTGCGCGCCATGGCGCGCACCTACACGCGCGAGGAGTATCTCGAAAAGGTGGCGATGATTCGCGGCGCGAAGCGGCCGACCAGCATTACCACGGACATCATTGTGGGCTTTCCGGGCGAGACGGAGGCGGACTTTGAGGAGACCGTCAGTCTGCTGGAGTCGGTGCGGTACGACGCGATATTTTCTTTTAAATACTCGCCGCGCCCCAATACGCCTTCGCTGTCGATGAACGACCCGATTCCCGAAACGGAAAAGAGCCGGCGCTTGGGGCTTTTGCAGGAGAAACAGCGGCAAGTTCAGTCCGAACGCCACGAAACGCTGGTGGGGACGAGCTTTGAGGTCCTGGTGGCGAATAAATCGCGGCGAGAAAACCACTGGTCGGGGCACACTTCTTGCCACCGGGTGCTAAATTTCACTTCACAACAGACAGAGCTTCTGGGAACCTACGTGCAGGTTCGCGTGACAGGCGCGGGTCCTAACAGTTTGGTGGGCGAGCAGGATACCTAGCCCGGGAGGCCTCGATGGAAGTGGAAATGAAAATCCGCGGCCTGATGATGGACCCCGTTACCAACATGCCCATCGTGGTTCTGAAGGATGTGCAGGGCCAGGCGATTCTGCCGATCTGGGTGGGCGTTTACGAAGCCAACGCCATTGCGCTGGAGATTGAGAAAGTGCAGACTCCGCGCCCCATGACCCACGACCTGCTGAAAAATGTTTTGCTGGGACTTGAAGTGCGGGTGCAGAAGGTGGTCGTGAACGACCTTAAGGACGATACGTTCTATGCGCTGATTTGGGTGGAGCGCGACGGCCAGATGATGACCATCGATTCGCGCCCGAGCGATGCGCTGGCGTTGGCGTTGCGCGTGGATTGCCCGATCTTTGTAGACGAACAGGTGCTGAAGAACTCGAAGATTTCTAGCGCCATCTCCGAACGTACCACCAACGAGCAGTTGCGCTCCTGGCTGGAAGGCCTCTCCGACGACGACCTCGGCCGCTACAAGATGTAATCTGCGAGTTCTCTCGATCCCGCCGCTTAGTAGTGCGTTTCCTGAAGATCGGCGACCTGGGTCGCGCCAAGGCGACGGACGACCCGACGCCACACAAAAAGCAGCACGATTCCGATCAGGATGAGCGCCAAGCTCAAGCCGGCCCATAGACCGAAGGCGCCCCATCCCCGCCGAAAACAGAGCCACGCACCGAGTGGCAGGCCGATGACCCAATACGCCGTGAAGTGGCAGAGCATCGGCGTTCGCGTATCGCCGGCACCGCGGAGGGCGCCGGTTGCAACCGTTTGAATTCCGTCGAACAACTGAAACGCCGCGCCGGCGGCGAGCAGGCTGATCGTACTGTGGATGACGGCCGCGTCGGGTGTGTACAGGCGCGCGATCCAGCTAGGGAAAACCAGCAAGCCGACGCCCGCCAGCGTCATGAAGCCGGCCCCGAGAAAAATGGCGGTGCCGCCGGCATCTGCCGCGCCGGTGGCGTCTTTGCGCCCGATGGCCTGGCCCACGCGGACCGCGGCTGCAGAGGCGATACCCAGCGGCACCATGTACGTCAACGCTACGGTGTTGAGCGCGATCTGATGGCTGGCCAGCGGGACCGCGCCTAGCCGGGCGATCAATGCGGTGACGAAAGCGAAGACGCCGCTCTCCAAGGTGAACTGCAAGGCTGCGGGCAGACCCAGCATAATCAGTCGCCGGATGCGCGGCAGATCGACTTCCACTGGGGTCTTCAGCAAGTCCGTGCGGTACCGGTGGTCATACCAAAGAAGGTACGCCACCAACACGGCGGCCATGTAGAACCGGGCGATCGCCGTCGACCAACCGGAGCCAACCGCGCCCATCGCCGGTGCGCCCCATTTTCCGTAGATGAGGATCCAATTGCCAAAGGCGTTGACCAGATTCGCGCTGATCAGGGCGAACGCCACTGGCCTCACCATGCTCATCGCTTGCAAGCAGCGGCGCACCGCGAAGTACATCAGGAGTGGCAGGAGGCCAACAGCGAGAGCGTTGGTGTAGGGAACGGCCAAGTCCACAATCGCCGGATCGACTTGCATGGAGGTAAGGAGCCAGCGCAGCAGCCAAACGGGGGCCGCCAATATCGGCGTTAGAGCCAGGCTCAGGTAAATACCGTTGATTAGCGAGCGATGGCAATCCTCGCGTTGGCCGGCGCCAAAGGCTTGGGCGACCAGGGTGTCCAACCCAAGCAGGAGGCCGCCGCCAAAGAGCCCAAGGACTATAAAGATATTAGAGCCCAGGCTGACTGCGCCCATGGCGGTGGCGCTGTTCGGCAAGCGGCCGACCATCATGGTGTCGACGATGGCCATGCTCATCCAGCCCAACTCCGCAAGGACGAGCGGCAGGGCCATCTGAATCGTGGGACGAAGCTCAACGCGCAGTGTGCGGATTCGGATCATCGAGCCTCGGCGAGTCTGGAGAGTGTAAGCGGTGCCGAGACCGGGTGCAAACCGGAGCTTCCCAGATTGGGAAATGCCCACATTTCTGGGGGTAACTCCCCGGCTGCCCCGGCGCGGAAGTCCCATTGACCGCAGAGTTTGCACCTCTTAACCTCTCGATACAGCTAGCTTTCCGGGCGCTGGTGGGCTCGGTCCGTACAACAACCGCGGAGTACTGGTTGGTCAGGGAAGCCCGGAACCCCAGGAGATATTGTGGCGCTTACCAAGGATGCCAGCTTTGAACAGCGGATGAAGACCATCCGCGCCGGGATACGCTTGAATTCGCGTGTCGCGGTCGCCGTGGAGTGGACCGAGGGCGGGAGCACGCTCCGTGCTGAAGGGTATACCGTGGACATCAGCCCCAAGGGCTGCCTGGCGATTTTCCCGCAAGGTTTTGTTGTAGGTCAGAAACTGCGGCTCATCAATCTGATCAACCAGAACGCGTGCAACTCCGTGCTGGTGTGGCGGGGTCACGAAGGCCGTAGCGGGTGGGAATTAGGTCTTGAACTGGAGAGCATACCTTCTGATTTTTGGGGACTGGACTTCTAGAACCGGCTGGCGCCCACCGATCGCGGATCCAACCAACAACCTGCCTCGCTGGATTTTCCACCGCTTTTTTACGGAACTGTACTTTTTTCTTGCCTTTCCACCGCTGGCGAACGTAGAGTGAAACCAGGCCTTGGGGGTTTCCGCGGGAGGCACCTATATATAGAAACTCGTTTGCCGGGTCGCGGCCGAACTATTCTGTTCGCTCGGGGGGAGGCAGAAGCATATGACTGCCATCATCACGATTGCGAATCAAAAAGGCGGCGTCGGCAAAACCACGACGGCCATTAATTTGTCCGCCGCCATTGCCGATCGCGGCAAACGTACCTTACTCATCGATCTCGATCCGCAAGCCAACTCCACGATCGCGTTTTATCACTCCGGAGAAGTTGCCTCCTCGATGTTCGATGTGCTGAACGAAAGCCACACCGCGATGGCGGCGGTGGTGAAGCCTACGAGCGACCCCATGCTTTTTCTGGGGCCCGGCCGGCTGGCGCTGGCAAAGCTGGAGCAAGTTCTTGCGGGCCAATTCGATGCGCCGTTTCGGTTGAAGGACGCCTTGGCGCCAGTGCTGAAAGACTACGACTACATCGTTCTGGACACGCCACCGTCGCTGGGCATTTTGACCGTGAACGCGCTGGTGGCTTCCACGCACCTAGTGGTGCCCATTCAAGCGGCCTATTTCGCCATCGAAGGCACGGATGATTTGCTGGAGACTTACGAGCGAATCCGAGCGCGACCGAATCCGGGCCTGAAAGTGCTCGGCGTAGTGATCACTTTGTTCGACAAGCGCACCAATATTTCGCGCGATACGCACGGCCAAATACGAACGGTTTTTGGCGAAATGCTCTTCAAGACGAAAATCAGCAAAAACGTTCGGCTCGAAGAAAGTCCCGCCTACAAAGAAACAATCCTAACGTTTGCCCCGAAATCACCGGGAGCGATCGAATACAAGAAACTCGCCGGGGAGGTTATCCAACGTGTTGAAGAGAGCCGGGTTACCAGTCACGCTGAAGATGCGGCATGACGCCCATTATGTTGAATCACTAACGAGCTACAGCGGAGCGGCCATCGGCCGAATGATTCCGGTCGAGCAAATCCGGCCCAATCCGGATCAGCCGCGCAAAGCCATCGGCGATTTACGGGAATTGACGGATTCGATCCGCGAAAAAGGCGTGCTCGAACCCTTGCTGGTGCGATTCGTGCCGCGCGAGGACTGCTTCTACATCATTTCGGGCGAGCGGCGGTATCACGCATCGCGGGCCGCGGGCCTGAATGAAGTGCCTTGCATCGAGAAGACCGCCGACGACGCGGAAACGCTGGAGATCGGATTAATCGAAAACATCCAGCGCAAAGATCTTACGCCGTTTGAAGAAGCGGACGGCCTGCACCGTCTAGCCACGCAATTCGAATATACCCACGAGGACGTGGCCAAAAAGATCGGCCGCGCGCGGTCTTCGGTTACCGAGACGCTTTCCCTGCGGAACATTCCGGACTCCCTGCGCAAGAAGTGCATAGAGCAGGGGATTACCTCGAAGTCTCTGCTGCTGCAGATTGCGCGGCAGCCCACCGAAAAAAAGATGATCGAGATTTTGCATCGCATCCTGCAGGGCGGCTTGACGCGCGATGAAGCGCGCAAGGAACGCCGCGAGGAACAAACTGGGCCGCAACGGCCGCAACCGTTTATCTTCCAGTTTGAGCCGGAGAACGACGCCTTCAAGTTCCGCATCCAATTCAAGAAGAGCCACGTTTCGCGGGATGAGTTGATCACCACGCTGCGCGGGATTCTGTCGCAGCTCGAAGGCTCGTCTTCGTCGGAAGCCGACTCGACAGCAGCTTAGCGGCAGGGAATTGCGAGCCGGCGGGTCGTCGCACTTGTTTTAAGCCCGAATCGGATGCCGGAACTCACACCACAACAGATGAAGACCGTGGAGCGCCTATTCGGCGCCGGATTTCGCCCAATCGCGATTCCTCCTTACGAGAGCGCTTTGTGCATGCGCCGCGCGGAGTGCGTCGCAGTTCTGGCGCCGGTGCCTAACGGGGGATTGCGGTTACTCGCGCCTCCGTCGTACCTGGTCGCCGGAAACATCAGCGTACGGCTCAAACGCGGCAACGGCGAAGTGTTCGCGTGGAAAAAGAATGAGCTTGCCGCGACGACGGAGCGGCTCGCGGAGCTAGCAACATTTCGCGAAGATCTAACGAGAATCCTGGAAGAGGCACCCGCGCAATAATTCCGAAATTTGCAATTCAAGAAGACTCCCGGCAAACTGCAATTCCCATGGAAACCTACGACATTATTTGCATCGGAGCTGGTCCGACCGGGCTGGCCTGCGCCATCGAGGCGCGCCGAGCCGGCATGCGTCCTCTGGTCATCGACAAAGGCTGCCTGTGCAATTCGATCTACCACTACCCCGTGAACATGGTGTTCTTCACCACGCCGGAATTGCTGGAAATCGGCGATTTGCCGCTGGTATGCGCGGCGGAAAAGCCGACCCGCGTCGAGGCCTTGAAATACTACCGGAAGGTCACGGAACACTACGCACTGGAACTACGCCTTTTCGAGCTGGTTTTGCGGGTGGAAGGCAGCGACGGGCGTTTCACGGTGGTCACGCGGACGGAAAAGGGAATCGAACAAAAATACCAGGGGAAGAAAATCGCTCTGGCCAGCGGGTATTACGACCTGCCGAATCCGTTGAACATTCCGGGGGAGGAGCTCCCTCACGTCTCGCACTATTACAGCGAGCCGCACGAGTATTGGAATCAGGATGTGGTGGTGATCGGGGGAAGGAACTCCGCGGCGGAAGCGGCGCTGGACCTGTTTCGCAACGGCGCCAAGGTCACCCTGGTGCACCGGGATACCCAACTAGGCTCGACAATTAAGTACTGGGTTCGGCCGGATATCGAGAATCGGATTAAAGCGGGCCAGGTGAAGGCGCTATTTCAAACGCACGTGAAACAGATCACGCGGGATGAAGTGATCGTAGCGAACGGCTCCGGTGAAAAACGGCTGCCGGCGCGCCAAGTCTTTGCCCTGACCGGCTATCATCCAGACTTCACCTTTATCGAAAGCCTAGGCGTGCATCTGGATCCGGAGACGCGCAAGCCCGCGCTCGATCCAAACACTCTCGAGAGCAACGTGCCCGGTGTGCATCTGGCAGGCGTGGTGATCGGCGGGCGGCATACCAGCGAAATTTTCATCGAGAATGGCCGCTTCCACGGCAAACAGATCATCAAGGGCCTTGCGGGAAAACTGCAAGGCGGGGTTCGCGGATAGTTCGGCAGCGTTGCCGTTACAAGGACCGGTACATCACGAGCGCGTCGACGGATCCCTGCGTTGGATGCTGGAAGGCTCCAGGCAAGCGGCCAACGACTTCGAACCCGAAGCTGTTCCACAGCCGAATGGCGCGCTCGTTTGTGCTGACTACGAAATTGAATTGCATCGCTTTGAACCCGCGCGCTCGTGCGTGATCCAGCGAGTGGGCACACATGGCGCGGGCGACGCCGCGGCCTGTGGCCCACGGCGCGGTCATGTAGCCGCAGTTGGCGACGTGAGAGCCGCCGCCCCGTTGGTTGGCGCGCAGGAAGTACGTGCCGAGTAGATGGCCGTTTTCTTCGAGGACAAAAACCTCGTGCCCCGGCGACATCCAGTAAGCGAGGGCTTCCTCGCGACCTATGTCCAGCGGAAGAGTGTAGGTGTCCCCACTCCGGATAGTGGGCCCGAGAATGGCCCATATTGAGTCGGCGTCGCGGGTGTTGGCAGCCCGGATCTGCATGCCATACTCTCGCAACTCCGCAGCCGCAGGGTCAATACAGGCCTGCATTGCTAGTGGGTCAGTTTCCGGTTATGCGACTAACAAGAACTTGGCCACGTGGTCTAGCGATAAGTTCCGAGTAGTCGACCATGCTGGAGTAATCGCACGGTCGCTCAACTCGAAATGGCGAGCACGGGCCTTCGACGGTATGCGTGTCATAGTTTCAAATAGGCTTGCGGGTACCTACGAAGCTATCTCGGGGTTATAATCACGGCAACTTATGCCTCTCTTTCCAGGCACACATCTTGGCCCCTATGAAATTACTGGACCGCTAGGTTCCGGCGGCATGGGGGAAGTGTATCGAGCGAGAGACCCACGACTGGAGCGCACGGTAGCGATCAAGATTCTGCCGCGAGAGCTTTCGAATGATCCCATCCGCAAGCAGCGCTTCGACCGCGAAGCCAAGACCATTTCCAGTTTGAATCATCCGCACATTTGCGTGCTCCACGACGTGGGGAGTCAGGATGGCATCGATTATCTGGTCATGGAGTGCGTGGAAGGCGAGATCCTCTCCAAGCGTCTTGAGAAGGGTTCACTTTCGCTCGATCAAGTCCTGAAAGTTGGGCGGGAAATCGCTGATGCATTGGATAACGCGCATCGCAGTGGCGTTGTCCACCGGGACTTGAAGCCGGGAAACATCATGCTAACGTCGGCGGGAGCGAAACTCCTCGACTTCGGCCTCGCCAAACCAGCCGCTGCGCTGGCGAGCGCCGCCACGTTGACCGCCGTGCCGGCGGCTCCGGTGACGGAGGAGGGGACGATTGTTGGGACCTTTCAATACATGTCGCCGGAGCAGGTGCAAGGGAAAGAAGTGGATGGCCGGAGCGACATCTTTTCGTTGGGTACGGTGCTGTACGAGATGGCTACGGGAAAGCGAGCGTTTGAGGGAAAGAGTCAGTTGAGTGTGGCGTCCGCGATCTTAGAGAAGGAGCCAGAGCCGATCAGCGTAGCAAAACCGATGACGCCACCGGCGCTGGACCACGCGGTTAAGAAGTGCCTGGCAAAAGTCCCCGATGAAAGATGGCAAAGCGCGAGTGACCTGGCAAGCGAGCTGAAGTGGATTAGCGAGAGCAGCTCGCAGGCCGGAGTAGCGGGTCGCGTTTCTCCGTGGCGCAGCAGAAGGGAACGCGCAGCCTGGTTGCTCGCGGCCGTGCTTTCAGTGCTCTTGATCGGCGCAGGCGCAGCGTGGTGGCAGGCCGGCAACAAGCGTGCTCAAGCGATGTATTTTCACGCAGCCGTGCCGTTCGCCGCGAACGACGTAGTCCTGTCGCCAGATGGAAGGAAGTTAGCGATAGCGGCCTACTCCGCGCAGGCCGATAACTCCATACTTTGGACCTATGACGTCGGGAGCCGTAAGGTGAGCGCAGCGGATGGAACAAAAGGAGCAACCTTTCCATTCTGGTCGCCAGACGCCAGGTTCATTGGTTTTTTTGCCGACGGGAAACTTAAGAAAGTAGAGGCTTCGGGAGGGCAGCCTCAAGTGCTGTGCGAAGCTCCGAATGGACGCGGCGGCGCATGGAACCGGGATGGAGTGATCCTCTTCACTCCTGACGGGCTCGGTGCTTTGTTCCGAACATCTTCTTCGGGAAGTCCTCCAGTAGAAATAACTAAGCTGGACACGTCACGCCTCGAAACCAGCCACCGATGGCCCGTCTTTCTGCCCGACGGGAAGCATTTTCTTTATCTAGCAGCAAATTTCAGCGGACAGTTGGAAAATAACGGCATTTTTCTGGGATCGTTGGATTCGCAGGAAAGGCGCTTCGTGGTGAGCACCAGCGCGAACGCCGCCTATGCCGAGCCAGGTTACCTTCTGTATCTGCGAGACGACAAAACGCTCGTGGCGCAAGCCTTCGATCACCGGCGTTACGTTTTGACCGGCGAAGCGCACAACTTGAGCGATGGAGTGCTGTACTTTCCCACGGTGGACAGGGCGGTTTTCAGTGCGTCCAGCGGGGATGTGCTCGTCACCCAAACGGGAAAAGGCGCATTTGTCTCACAGTTGACCTGGTTTGACCGCACCGGGAAAGCAATCAGCACGCTCGGTCCGCCGGAGGCCTACGGCAACGTGCGCATCTCGCCAGACGGGCACTTCGTCGCCACAAGCCAAATCAGCGCGGACGGACGGAGCTCTGATATCTGGATTCTTGAGTCCGCACGGGCTGCGACCACGCGCCTAACATTTGGTCCAGCGGCACATCAGACGCCGGTCTGGAGTCCCGATGGCAAGCAGGTCCTCTTTGTCATGAATCGCAAGCTGGGGCAGCAACTTTACCTTAAAAATGTCGATGGGTCTGGCTCCGAGGAAGAGGTAGTTGAACTTAGCCAGGGTCGACAAGGCAATCCCTGGGACTGGTCCCGCGACGGCAAGTACATTTTGTGCAGAAGGGCAAACGAGGTGTGGTACCTCACTTGGCCGGACCGCGTAGCCAAGCCCCTGTTGCAGGCCAGGTGGACGGTGCTGAATGCGCAGCTTTCTCCCGACGGCCGATGGGTGGCGTACGCCTCGAATGAGACTGGGAGCATGGAGATTTACGTGTCTCCCTTCCCTAGCGTCAATGGCAAGTGGCAGGTATCGAACGGCGGAGGACAAGAAGCGAGATGGCGCCAGGATGGCAAGGAGTTGTTCTATGTGTCGGCCGAGGGAAAGATGATGTCCGTGGGAGTGGTAACAGGTGCGAGCTTCAAAGGTAGCCCTCCAGTCGCCCTGTTTCAGACCCACCGGCGGCAGCCGATTTCCGCGCAAGACGCCTTTTCTTACGATGTGAGCAGCGACGGGCAGAAATTCCTAATCATCACCAGAATGGACGAAGCCAGTGCCGCACCGCCCTCCGTACTTCTAAACTGGGCCTCTGAAATGGAGAAATGAAAGTGTTCGTTCCCAGCGAACATCCTTCCGCAGCAGTCCCTCAGATCGGTCCGGGATGAAGTGGTACGAACCTTCCTTAGTTCCCCCGCCCACGAAAATGAAATAGCAGTTGCACGAATCCTGACGAGCGATGCCGCTCGGCCAGAATTGCTTCTCCCTGTCATCTCAGCGATTGAGTCCGAGTGACGGGCAAGCCGGAAACTGAGCCACTACCGGTTAACTGAGAAATTTGCCGGCTCCCTGGCAGTTTGTTAGACTTTGGGCTTATGCCCTCGATCATCCGTGAAGTCGCCGAGACGTTCTCCACCCTGGCGCAGGGATTCAGCGTTACATTTCGCAACATGTTCCGGAAGACCGTGACCGAGAACTATCCGTTCGAGCCGGTGCATTTTCAGCCGCGCTATCGCGGCATTCACGTACTGCATCGCGACGAAGGCGGCTTGGAAAAGTGCGTGGGATGCTTTCTGTGCGCGGCCGCGTGCCCGGCGAATTGCATTTATATCGAGGCGGCTGAGAATACCGACGCTAAGCGCATTTCGGCGGGCGAGCGCTACGCCAGCGTTTACAATATTGATTATTCGCGTTGCATTTTTTGCGGATATTGCGTGGAAGCGTGTCCGACGGATGCGATCACCCACGGCCACGGATTCGAGCTGGCCACCTACGATATCAACGCCCTCGTTTATCGAAAAGAACAACTCCTCGAAAAAGGCCCTGCCGCGAAACCAGTGGCCGCTCGCTAGTTTATCTCGTTCGCAATAGCTCTCGCCTTAGCCGCCGCTGATGGTCTTGGTGTGCGTGCGCTCAGTCGCTGAGCGCACAGGTGTGTCGGTCCTAGATTAGAGTCCTCTAAGTTATATTATGTTAACTAGAAAATCCGCCTGGAAACAGGCCTTGCCGTACCTTAGTCCGGCGACTAAGGACTTACCCTACCCCTCTCGCTCCCTACTTCTTTTCCGCGCTCTTGGATGACTTCAGTTGGGCGAGTTCGTATTGGATGTACTGCTCCAGAAGATGCGGATCCGCACCGACCAGCCGGCGTCCGTTGACGAAGATCGTCGGCGTGCTGTTGACCTCGAGTTTCTGGCCGTTCGCTCGGCTGGCGTCGATCGCCGCCGCTGCCTCGGGACGAGCCATGCAAGCCTTGAACGTATCGACGTTCAGCCCGGCTTGACCGGCAAAGTCCGTCATCTTCGTCCAGGCGTTCTCGGCGGAAATAATCTCCTGGTTGTCGTAGATGGCGTCGTACATCTTCCAGAACGCAGTAGGGTCCTGCTGGTAAGCGCACCGGCCGGCCAGTGCGCCGGTCCGGGCCCAAGGGTGCAGCGCCTCGAGCGGAAAATCCTTGAAGACCACCCGGACGCCAGGATAATTCGGCAACAGGCCCCGCAACACGTCATGGAGGCTGCGGCAAACAGGGCACTCGAAGTCCGAGAATTCCACCAAGGTCACAGGGGCCTTGGGATCGCCGAGCGACGGCGTCTCCTTCATGTCGATGAGTGCCCTGTTTTCGGCTACAGGATCCTTGGCCAGTTCCGACACCTCGCCCCGGATCAGGTATTTCCCGTCCTTGCTGACATACAGTTTCGCGTTTTCCGTGTTTTCGCCAATCTTGAGATCCACGGTGGTCTCGAGCAGGCCCGGTATCGGCGTTTCCTTGGGCACGGACACGGTGAGCTGTACGTCCGGGCCCCAAGCGTAAAGATGGCGTAAGTAGGCATCCAGGTTCTTCTGGATTTGCGTCTGCGCAGCGCCAGAGGCCGTCGGCGGAGGCGCGGACGTAGGAGTTCCCTGTCCGTATCCTGCCGGTGAAAACAAGTTCAAGGCGAGAAGGGCTAGAGCGGTCGATAAAGTCTTCACAAGGAACCTCTTCGTTTATGGAATGAACCGCTGAGCAATAGGGAACGGCCGTCCAAATCCAAAAGCCCGCGACGTAATTTTCAGTCCCGGCGCCGCCTGCTTACGTTTGTATTCGGTGCGGTCGACCAACAGCGCAATATCTCGCACGAGTTTGAGCTCGAACCCATAGTGGTCGGCGATCTCCCGCGGACTACGCAGGTCCTCAATGTAGGCCTTTAGGATGCGATCCAGGACGTCGTAGGGCGGCAAGCTATCCTCGTCCTTCTGATCGGGCCGGAGTTCCGCGGAAGGCGGCTTATCGAGAGTCGACTGGGGAATGACTTCCCTCTCACGATTGATCCACCGCGCCAACTCGTAAATCATAAGTTTGGGTACGTCCGAGATCACGGCGAGCCCTCCGGCCATATCTCCGTAGAGCGTGCAATACCCAACAGCCAGTTCTGATTTATTTCCGGTGCTCAGCAGCATGGAGCCAAATTTGTTGGACAGCGCCATCAGATAATTGCCGCGAATGCGCGCTTGGATGTTTTCTTCCGCAACGTCCTGGCCTCGTCCGCCGAAAGCCGGAGCCAGCGCCGTCCGGTACGCGTCGAAGACATCGCTGATCGGCACCGTGATGAGCTTGATCCCCAGATTGTCGGCCAAGGCCTTCGCATCGTTCTTGCTGCCCTCCGAGGAGTACGGGCCGGGCATGGACACGCCTTGAACGTTCCCCGCTCCCAGCGCATCCACGGCGATGCTCGCCACCACCGCGGAATCGACACCGCCGCTGAGTCCCACAAGCACTTTCTTGAAGCCGCATTTGAAAACATAATCGCGCGTGCCAATCACCAGCGCGCGGTAGGCGTACTCGATCTCTTCGCGAGGTTGCGGATGCATCTCCCCTTGCCCAGTCTCGGTATCGAAAAGGACGAGATCCTCCTCGAATGCCAATGCCTGGGCCGCCACCTTGCCGTCCGCCGTCAGCGCCAGGCTGGCCCCATCGAAAATCAAGCTGTCGTTGCCGCCCACCTGATTCACGTAAACGACCGGCCGGCGATGAGTTACAGCGATGGAGCGTAGCATCTCAAAGCGCAGCGCGCGCTTGTCGATGGTGTAGGGAGAAGCGGAAATATTGATCAACAGGCTAGTTCCCTGCCCAACCAGTTCGGTGACCGGATCGCGATCGTAAAGAACGTTGGGCCAGAAATTCTTGTCGTTCCAGACGTCCTCGCAGATGGTGATGCCCAGGTGTTCGTTCCCGAAGTCGTAGGTCACTTGTTTGGCGGCCGGCTGGAAGTAGCGCGACTCGTCGAACACGTCGTAGGTCGGCAGGAGCATTTTGCTCTGCTCGAAAACGCTGCGGCCCCCGCAGAGCAGCGCCGCTTTATTGGCAATGGACTTCCCTGTCCCATTTTTGACCCGCCCGGCGTAGCCCACGATCGCCGGGAGCGGCAATTTCGCCGCAAGTCCTTTCAACTCCTTAAGATTGCGATCGATAAAGGCAGGGCGTTCGAGAAGGTCCTGGGGAGGGTAGCCGCATAAGCAAAGCTCGGAAAACACCGCCAGCTGGGCGCCGCGTTGCCGGGCCTGTTCTGCCAGACTCAAAATGCGAGCCGAATTCCCCGCAAAGTCGCCAATCGTGGGGTTGAACTGCGCGAGGGCTATTTTCATGCCGGCACTTTAGAATACGGGCGCTCTCGGCAGATTGCAAACGTCCGTGGTAAGGTCGGTGCGCTGTTTGTTCCTGCCGTCATCTAGTTTTTCGCGATGGGCGATGATCCCGTAAAAGGGTGCAACAGTGTAACGGTCCAATTGCACTCTTAGACTGTTGCACTGCTACGCTCGTCTCTGGGCGATCAAGCTGGCAATTCCCTTCCCAGCCCGCAGTTCGCGATAGAACAAAAGCCGCAACGACGGAAACGCCACGCGCAGTTCGCCCGGATCTAAAAGAAACATGGGATTTCTCTTACCCCCCGCAAATTCGAGCTGCGCACGAGTATGGGTTTCAAACAACAACATCCCGCGAGGCGCCAGTGCCCGCTCCATCTGGGAAAATAGAGACCGCTGCAGGTAGTTGACGCACAGAATGAGCGCGAACGAATTCACCGGCAAGGTCGCCTGCTCCAGATCGGTTTGCACCAGCAGCATCCCGTCCCGCGACGCAGCAATGCTTGGCGACCTCCGGTAGGGGCACGGCACGTTTACCCTGTTTACCCTGAGTCTCGAAGGGAGCCTCGAAGGGCCGCGCCCGCTCTTGGGGTGTCCGGCGGCACGCAACCGCTGCGCCACAATCTCCAGCGCCACGCCCGAGGCGTCCACGGCCGTAACGGGCTGCTGGCGCTCCGCAAGCAGCAGCGTATGCCGCCCTGTCCCGCACGCGATATCGAGCGCCGGACCCAGCGGCAGCAAGGGCATCAGCTCGCGCACAAAGCCTGCTGGCTCCTCCGCCGCACTCTCAGCCGCAGCGCGATGCCGGGCATCCCATTCCGCTAAAGTGTTCGGCATAAAAAAGGCTCCTGGACGCTAGCCCAGGAGCCTCGAAACTTTCATCCGCAGCGAGCGCGAACTCCGCACCTCGCAGAATTACACGCTGAACGAACTGCCGCAGCCGCAAGTGCTCTTCACGTTCGGATTGTTGAACTTAAATCCCGCACCCTCGACGCTCTCGATGTAGTCGATTTCCACGCCTTCCAGGTACATGGAGCTCATCTGGTCGACGGCCACTTTCAGGCCATTAAAGTCCAGAACTTCGTCGGTCTCGTTGGTCTGGTTTTCAAACGCCATATGGTACTGGAAACCTGAGCAGCCGCCCCCGACCACAGCCACGCGCAGAGCCACCGGCACGGGAGTCTGCATCTGCATGATTTCCTTGACCTTGGTACTCGCGACGGGCGTGAGATTAATCATAAATTCCTTAGCCTCCGCTCGCAGGCTCACCCGCGAGCTAACCTACTGTTTCAGTATAGCAAAACCGTTCCGCAACTGCACATGCTCGAGTTCTTTCTTGGCAACTGCCTTTGCGGCCGCCTTTCGACAATCGCGGAACTTCGCATACAATACGATGCAGCCATGAGACATAAAGTCACTTTGATCCCCGGGGAAGGCATCGGACCGGAAGTCGCCGCGGCCACCCGGCGCATCTTGGAAGCCGCGGGCGTGCAGATCGATTGGGAAGAGCTCGAAGCGCGCACCGACAAAGCCACCGAAGCAGGGCAACTGGTCAATCAGTCCGCCGTGGCATCCGTTCGCCGCAACCGTGTCGCTCTCAAAGGGCCCATGGGCACGGCCATCGCCGGAGGCGCTCCCAGCGTCAACGTCGCGCTGCGCAAAACACTCGACCTGTATGCCAATCTGCGCCCGGTCAAGAACCTGCCGGGCGTCAAGTCGCGCTTTGAAGGCGTGGACATCGTCCTGGTTCGGGAAAACACCGAGGACCTCTATTCCGGCCTCGAGCACGAGGTCGTCCCCGGCGTCGTCGAGAGCTTGAAGATCATCACCGAGCGGGCCTCCACGCGCATCGCCCGCTTTGCTTTCGAGTACGCCAAGAAAAGCGGCCGCAAGAAAATCCACGCCATCCACAAAGCCAACATCATGAAGCTCTCGGACGGGCTCTTCCTGAAATCGATCCGCGCCGTGGCGGAGAAATATCCGGAGACCGAATACAAAGAAATGATCGTCGATAACGCCTGCATGCAGATCGTCCTGGACCCGCAACAGTTCGACATGCTGCTGCTGCCCAATCTCTACGGCGACGTTATGAGCGACCTGGCAGCCGGCCTGGTAGGCGGGCTGGGGGTAGTACCGAGCGGAAACATCGGAGACGACTGCGCCATGTTTGAAGCGGTACACGGGACGGCTCCGGACATCGCGGGAAAAGGTCTGGCCAACCCAACCGCGCTGGTGATGAGCAGCATCATGATGTTAGATCACCTGGGAGAAAGATCCGCCGCGCGCAGAATCGAAGCCGCCCTCGAAAAGGTCTATCGCGAAGGCCAGCACGTCACCCGAGACATAGGCGGCAAAGCCGGCACCAATGAATTCACAGACGCGGTAATCGCCGCTCTAGCCCCGGTTCCAGCCCATCAATGACATATGGAGTGCGGCGCTCAGGCGCCGCTTTTGAGCCGTGAGACCAACCGAGGTGCTGCCGTTGGAAGGAGAAACGCTCCGCCGCCACCCGTCAGCCGTGGCGGCCGATAACTTCGACAACCCCAATGAACTCGTGGATTCTTCCGATCCCTGACGGCCTAAAACTTAAACTCGATGATTTCCGACGTCTCCGTCGGCCCCGGCTCGAAAGTGCTTTTTTGCGCAGCGCTTTCCGCCGCCATCGCCAGCACCGGATGTCCCCCAACTACACGCGATCTCTTCACTGCGCCGTCTGGGGCAATCGTCACCTCAATTCGGACCGTACCCGTGAGATTCATTCGTTTTGCCAGTTCAGGAACAACTGGCGTTACCAGATGTTTGGCTTGGCGTTTCGATTGCGCTCGCACCGGTAGCGCACAACCTACAGCAATCGCGAGCAAGAGGGTAATCGCTCCAACGCGCCGGCCTATTTTCGTTCTCATGGCCCCATCCTTAAGCACGAATCACATCACGACTCACAGTTTGAGCTTCTATGCGAATCGTCGGAAAGATGGCCGGACGGACAGGTGCGGTCAATGCGGAATTAAGGCTGGCGACACGAGTACCTAGCAGGCACCCCATAAGTCCAACGAGTGCGGCCCGTCCGACGATGTCGTGGTGATCGTTAAGGAAGGCAGAGCGCCAAACTTCGCGGTTCCAGCTTATCGCGAGTTCTACCAGCCCAGCCGCTGATAAACCATCAGATAGACGATCACGCCGGTGACGCACACATAGAACCACAGCGGCAGCGTCCATCGCGCGATGATGCGGTGCCTGTCAAATTGTTCCAGCCATGCCCGCCGCAGGGTGATCAGGATCATCGGCACGATGACGATGGCCAGAAAGGTGTGCGACGTAAGCAGCACAAAATACACAGGTCGGATCCAGCCCTGGCCGCCAAAGGCCACATGGCCAACGCGGTAGTGGTACACCAGATAGGAAACGAGAAACACCGAGGACACCGCGAACGCCGCGATCATGAAGGTCTTGTGCACTACGATTTTCCCGTTGCGGATCGCCGCATAGCCGCACGCCAGCAGCACCCCACTGATGCCATTTAGAGATGCATTGAGCGCGGCATGTGAAAACATCGGCGTATCACTTGCCCTTCCTGAATATTTCAATCAGTGAGGAATCTTATCGTAGATCATCAGTCCCAAAAGCACCGGGATGTGCATAACCGTGGCGTGCATCAGCCATTTGGCGCGAACGTTGGTCTTTGACGTCGCCGCCCACAGGCACACCTGCAGCAGCGCCACGCTCACGACCAGCGCCCCGAAAAAGTACACCACGCCCGCCAACCCCACGATCGCGGGCAACAGGCTGACACCGACAAGCGCGGCCGCAGTTAGGATAATCTGCCGAAAGGTGCGAGTTCCCTCGCGGTCCACCACCGGAAGCATCAAGATCCCCGCGCGCGCGTAGTCTTCGCGATACATCCAAGCAATCGCGTGAAAGTGGGGAAACTGCCAGAAGAAAAGTATGCCAAACAGCAGCCAGGCCCCGCGATCCAGCGAACCTGTCGCAGCGACCCATCCAATCATCGGAGGAATCGCTCCGGGAAACGCCCCAACAAATGTCGCCCAAACAGTGCGCTTCTTGAGCGGCGTGTAGGCCAGCAAATAGCTAAGACACGTGGCCACTCCCAGTCCGGCGGCCAGAGGCCCAGCCGTGAAATACAAATCCAGCGCCCCAGCGACGGACAAGACGATGCCGAACCACAGAGCTTCACGCGGCTGTAGCGCCCCACTCGGAAGCGGCCGCCCCGCAGTGCGCCGCATGTAACGATCCGAATCGCGTTCGATGTAATGATTCAGCGCCGCCGTGCCCGCGGCGATCAGCATAGTAGCAAAGACAGTCTGGATCAGATGCAGCCAGTCCACCGGACCGCGCGCACCCATGTAATAACCGGCCGCGGTGGTCATCAAGACGAGGAACGAAACATCGGGCTTAGTCAGCGCAACGTAGGCGTGTGCGCGCGAAGCCAGGGTCAGTTCGGTGGTGCGCGCAGTACTCACTTAAACGGTCACCTGGCGCGACGCCGGTGCCGCCACTTCCCCACTCACGGGAACGAGGCGATAGCACAACAATACGATATATACCGAAACGCCCAAGAGCAGCGCGCCAACAACCGTGTGAAGAACCGTCAGCGTGACCATCACCGGCATGGGTTGAGGAGCATCGGCTGTAGTCAGCCGGGACCAGTACGCCGCACCACCCAAGATGAATTGCGTGCCAAACACGGCATGGAGCAGAATCCGCCCCCTCGAAAGCTCCCGGGACTCCCCGAAGCGTTTGCGCAGAATCACCGCGGTCCAAATGACGCTGGCCAGTACCGCCAATGCGCCAATAAGATGCGGCCAGATCGGAATCTCCTTGTGGCGGAATCCCGCGCCAAGAAAAACCTGGCAAAAAATGACAGAAGCGTTCAGCAGAGTGACCGCATGAATGGAGATGGAGCCGCGGTCTTCCATCCTCGCGTGATCGGAGATCCACCACTGGCTCGTAAATACCGCGATACTCAGAACTGCAGCGAAAACAATTTGCGCGAAACACGCATGGATCACCGGCAGCCAATAGTGCAGCAACTGCCGGACCACTTCGCCGCCCAAAACCGCTTGCACCGCAACACCAGCAACCGCGATCACTCCGAACCAACGCAGCCAGCGGCGACTGTCCTTCACCCAAATGAGAATTGCCAACGCCAGAGTGAGGATGCCTAGGCCGCCCGCGATCACACGGTGGGAGTGCTCAAAAAAGGCCCCGCCCGCCAACATTCTAAGAGAGGGGAACCAGGTTCCGAACGATTTGGGCCAATCTGGAACTGAGAGCGCGGCGTCATTCGATGTAACGAGCGCGCCGGCAGTGAAAAGAAGGACCGTCCATGCGACGACAAAATTGGCGAAGCGGTGAACGCCGGGATTGTAGTTCAACGCGTTAGTACTTTGCCCCATACGCGGAAAATTATACCTCAGTGAGGATTCCTGCGCCCACTCAGCCTTGAATCGGCGAGGATTCACCGAGGTTTATCACGAGATCGTCGAAGCGTGCAAGTGAGGCGAACCGGCCTCGATGCCCACGGCTTGCAGAACCAAGTCTTGTAGGGCAGATATGAACAAGGGCGAATCGCCCACCGCCGGCATCATCCTAAATCGTTCGATGCCCAGCTTCTTGGCTTCGATCCGCGCTTCAATGTTGATTTCGTGCAGCGTCTCAATGTGCTCGGTGACAAAGGAAATCGGCACCACCAGCATTTCCTTCACGCCCTCGTGTCCAAGCCGCTCGATCGTCCCGGTCAACGGCGGCTGCAGCCACTTCGCCGGACCAACTCGGCTTTGGTAACAGAGCAGGTGCGTGCGCGGCCACCCCGGGTGCTGCTGCTGGCCACTCTCGCAAACCAGGCGCACCGTTTCTTCGATCTGCTTCGGATACGGGTCGCCCTTTTCGACCAAGCTCATCGGCAAACCGTGCGCGCTAAAGATGAGGTGAATGCGCGAGCTGTCAGGAAACTGGCGCAGCACCGAACCAATCCTCTGCGCCACCGCCTGAATGTACAGCGGATGATTGTAGAACTGGCTGACGGTGCGGACCGGAGGGCCGCCGTTCGGCTTCCCGTAAATGCGGTTCCATTCCTTGAGGCTGCTCAGCGTCGTGGCGTACGAAAAGTGTGGATACAGCGGCAACAGCACGATCTCATCCAGCGGCGCAGCCTTTCGCAACCCTTCGACCGCCTCCGCCGTCATCGGATGCCAGTAGCGCATCGCGGTGACTGCCACAGGATCGATGTAGGGAGCAACGGCCTCAACCAACCGCGCCCGCTGACGCTCCGTGAGCAGCCCGATCGGCGAGCGGCGCCCGATTTCCGCGTACTTCCCTGCCACCGGGATCGAGCGCCGCGAGGAAATAAGCTTGGCCACCGGACGCCGCAGAAAGCCAAGCGGGCCCATCGGAATAATGTCCGGATCGAGAAACAAATTGAGCAGGAACGGCTCGACGGCCTGGAGCGAGTCCGGCCCGCCCAGTTGGAACAGCACGATCCCGACTCTCTTCTTCCCTGCCACGCTACTTGCCTCGATTCAACGAGCTCTTCAGGCGCTCGATGTCTTCGCGCAACGCGGAAGTCCGCCGCGCCACCGTCAAGTAGAACACGAAGAAAATCCCCCACCCGGCCATGTACGCTGCAAACACGCTGTCGAGGTTCTTCATGCCGCCTCCGCTTCGCGCCGCACAATTTCAAACTCTCCGCGCAGCACTTCCAACCGGTAGCGCTGCCAAAGCAGCAGGGTCATCAACCCGAGCATCGCCACCCAAGAAAAAAGCAGCACACGCAGCATGGTCGGGTCGAGTCCGGAACCCGGCTCGCCCATGACCACCGGCTGCGGGTGCTGGGTCCGCCACCAACGAATCGAGCCAAAAACGAGCGGCACGTCCAGGAACGCGAATATGCCGAAGAGCGCGCTGAGCAGCGCCCGCCGGTCGGGCTCTTCCACCAGCGTGCGCAACAGCAAGTACGCGACGTACAGCAGCCACAATACAAACGTCGAGGTGAGCCGCGCGTCCCAGGTCCACCAGATTCCCCAAACCGGGTGGGCCCAGATGGGGCCGGTGACCAGAACGACGGTCGTGAACGCCAATCCGACTTCCGCCGCGGATACGCCCAGCGCGTCCCAGCGCAACTGGCGGCGCCAAACGTACATCAAGTTGGCAAGAAAGGAGAGGAAGAACGCCGTGAGCCCCGTCCAGGCGCTGGCCACATGCAAGTACAAGATGCGGTAGATAAGGCCCTGCTTTACATCCGTGGGAGCGATAAAAAAAGCCGCATAGGCCGCCGCCCCGAGGAGCAGGACCACCGCCACCGCCCCTAAGACATTTTTCTTCATGAGGTTCATTCCTCCAGAAGATATTCGCCGAAAAGCCACAACGCCGTCAAAAACACCACATCGAACGCCGCAAGAAAGCCAATGCCCTGCCACTGCACGAACGGCGATCGATCGAAAAGGCCCGCCGTGACTTCCGAGCTGGCCACCAGAATAGGCGTCAACAGCGGCAGCAACAGCAGCGGCAACAGCAATTCGCGCATGCGGGCTTGCGCGGAGATGGCAGAAAGCGCCGTGCCCGCGACGGAAAGTCCCAGGCTGCCCAGAAAAAACACCAAAACCAGCCAATGCAGCACCGGCAGCACCGGCACGTTGTACATCACCGCAAAGATCGGCAGCAGCAGAAGCTCGGTCAGCAAAAGGAAAAGTGTGTTCGCCGCCAGTTTAGCCAGGAAAATTGCAAAGGGATCCGTGACGGAAAGCCGCAATGCGCTCAGGGTGTCGTTGTTCTGTTCGCGCAGAAAACAAGATTGCAGCATCAGCGAAGCAGCAAACAGAAACGCCAGCCACAGCAACCCAGCTCCGAACCGCCGCGATTCGTCCGCTGTGGGGTCGAAAGTGAAGCTGAAGAGCACAATCACGATCAGAATGAACACCACGGTCGTCGTCAGCAGTTCTCGCGAGCGAAACTCCGTGCGGAGTTCCTTGCCCAGCAGGACCGTCGTGTTCGATAGCAGGCTCATCTAAGCGTCGGCAAATGTAAGAATGGAGTGCACGCTCACGCCGGCTCGCGTGTCGGCCACCACTGCACCAGCGTCCAGGCGGATCGCACGAGTCGCGAGGGATGAGATCTCAGATTCGCCATGCAAGCTCATAACGATCGTGCAACCGGCATCCCGGAGGCTCTTGAGCGTCTCAGTAAGCCAAGCGAGCCCCTGCGGATCCAGTCCAGTCGCTGGCTCGTCGAGGAGCAAAACGGAAGGTTCATGCAGCAGCGCCCTGGCCAGCGCCATCCGTTGCCGCATGCCTCGCGAGAAAGTCCGCACCAGCGAATCGCGCCGCTCGATCAGACCCACTTCGCGCAGCAACACTTCGACGCGTTCCGCGGACTTGGGGGTTCGCTGAAGCCGCGCAAACAACAAAAGGTTCTCTTCCGCGCTCAGCTCGTCGTAGACCATGGTGGCGTGCGCGACAAAGCCGGGACTCTTTGCCCTTGTACCCTCGCTACCAGCCGTCTGCGGAAAATCAACTTTCCCCGACGAAGGCCGCACCAGTTGTGCCGCAATGCGCAAAAGCGTGGTCTTGCCCGAGCCGTTCCGCCCTGCCAGAACGACACACTCGCCCGGGGCCACCTCAAACGACACCCGGCGCAAGGCGTACAGCCCGCCGTACCTTTTCTCGATGTTTTCAAAGCGGAGGCCAGTGGAGGAACGTACCGGCGGCGCCACCGCTCAGCCCCGCACGAGGTCGCGGAGCACCTTTTCCGCGCGCGCCCGTTCCTGCGCGTATTCTTCTTCGGAGATGGTACCGGCCTGCCGCCGCAATTCCAGTCGAAAGAGCTGGTCTTTTAGCGAATCCAGGCTGACGCCCACCGCGCTGTCGACTTCCGCCATGCCAGCTGTCTGCGGCCGAGCAGCGGGAGCTGGGGGAGACTTCGATTTCTTCGGCCGCGCAACCGGCGCATCCTGGACGTCGACATCAGACGGCGCGCCGCCCGCTACAGCTACCACCGGCCGGCGCGCCAGCAAAATCGCGCCGAGCGCAAAAACTCCCAGGAACCCGGCAATCAGCGGCCACTTCAAGACATCCAGCCGCCCAGGAATTTGCTGAACGCTTACACCACCCTCGGCAGCTCCGCCTTGTTGACTGTCGCGTCCCTGGGCCCCGGCGTCGCCACCGCCACCGGCATTCTGCGGCGGCGCCGTGCCCGCGACACTCACGGCCAGAACCGTGTTCGCCGGCACGCCCTCGCGCCCGTAAATGTTCATTCCCTGCTCTTGGCCGCCAGGCTGCAAGCCGTCGCCGCTGATCTGCATTGTCGGCGGCGCCAGCACCAATAACCGCGCGCCGGGATACACCGTGGGCAAATTCAGCGTCGTAGAGTTTCCCGCATAGGGCAACTCGTAGGAGTACCGCACGCCGCTCTCGCCGGGCCGGAAGGCAAACGCCACGGCATATTTGTTCTTGTTCTTGTCGATGGTGGCCTGCACCACCGGCATACCCGACGGCCCCCAGGCCGCGGCTTGTTGCAATTGCGCTTTGTCCGGCAGGGCAAACTCGAAGTTTCCATCAGCCCGGAAGTACGCCAGCGGTGGTTTGGAATTGTTCTGGATCGAATATTCTTCGCCTACGATCAGCGTGGAACCGTTCGGCTGCAGCACCACGATGTGCGTGGGCACGGCGATGGTCTTGGCGTCCGGTGTCGGGTCAAAAACGTCCACCTTAATCTCACGCGTCCCCGGAGGCACGGGCTGGTGGAAATTCACGCCCCGGAAGACCGCGCGCACCAGCATCGGCTGCGCGCCAAGACCAGGATTGTCGAATGAAAACTGTCCCTGCGAGTCGGTCTTGGAATTGGCCACCGGCTGCATGCCGCCCTGCAACTGGATCAGGATCACTTCGACGCCCGCGGCCGGCTTGTCGGTGGTGCCGTTCTTGACGGTACCGTGAACGGTTCCCGCTTGCGCGAACAGAAACGGCCCCAAAACAAGAGCCGCCAGCGCGCCGAGGCGTGAGCTTATCCGGATCATCGCGCGCCTCGCTCAGCGTCTGCGGCACGCGCGGGACGAGGCCGGCGCACTTGCGATTCGGTCACCTGGTCGATCTCCGCAAGGATCATCGCCGCTTCGCTTTCGATGGAAGTCTTCATAGCCTCGTAGTCGCCTTCGGAGTACTTCCCCGAACGAAATTCAAACCGCAGGTCGCGCAAATTGTCGTAAATGGTGTCGCGGCGCTCCAGCAACTGATCCAGCTTGGACCTGTGCGGCGCCAGGTCGGAGGCGTCCGGCTGAATGTAAAAGATGAAGAGAATCGTGGCGATGGCCAGCGCCAGGCAAGCACCGAGGACCGCGCCGTCCGCGGAACTGATGACCAACATGGCTGTGAGCGGCGACAAAATGCTGAACATCAATCCTCTGTCTCGCGAGCCACGCGCTGCCGCGCCCGCTCCAATTCGTCTTGCGAGATTCCCGAGGGTACTCCAGCGGCGGCAATTTGCTGCGCCGGCCGGGCGCGCCAGCGAAAGATCACAAAGATCACGATCGCCGTCCCCAACACGAGATAAACGCTAGGCAGGCTCCAGGCCACTAAACTGAGCCCCGACTTGGGCGGCTCGGCATACACCTTCGTTCCGAATTCCTGGACGAACGCCTGGGTAATGACGTCTTCCGAATCTCCGCGCGCCACGCCCTGATCGAGTTCCTTGAGCATGCTGGTCGACGTCGTGCATCCCACGTGATTGCATTGCGTCAGCACCTGGTTGCAGCCGCACATGCACATGAACTTGCCGCCAATTTGCTTGGCTTGGCTAGTTCCCTGCGCATCCGCGGGAACCGAGAACACGCCTGTGGAGGCACCGGCCAAGCCGAGCGCCAGCAATGCGACAAGCCGGCGGCGTTTCCAGCCCGCAGAAAAAGTAGCTTCTTTAGGGGGTCGGAGCTTTAGCTCCGACATAAAGTAGCTGCGTTCGATGGGCTTTAGCCCCTGAGGAAACACTCTTAGCATTTTTCCGCAACCTGTCTAGTCATGACCTTCCTTAAGTGTCGGGGAAGGCGCCAGCGTTTGCCCCAAAGGCCGGGCCATCGCAGGCTCTTGTACACTGGAGAAGGCCAGCACCGCCCGCCGATTCGGCAGTAGCGTCACGATCGTACCCAGCACCACGATGAGGCCGCCCAGCCATATCCACTTCACCAGCGGATTCAGGTAAGCGTGGATTACCGGAGCCTGAGTATCCGGGCTTTGACCCGCATAGACGACGTACAAGTCCTCTTGCAAAGTCGAGTAAATCGCCACCATCGTCCCGGATTGTTCGTTAGTTTGGAAGAAGCGCCGTTCGGGATACAGCATCATCAGCGGCTTACCGTTTTGCAGGACTTCCACGATCATGCGCTCGGATGTGTAGTTCTTCTCTGCCTTGGAATCAAAGCTCTGCAACAACAGATCGTATCGGCCGATATGCAATGTCGAGCCCAGTTGCATGTCCTTTTGCACATCGCGGTTGAAGGCGGCGCCCGCCAGGCCCACAAAAATCAGCACCATGCCCATGTGCACGATGTATCCGCCGTAACGCCGGGTGTTGCGCATCGTCAAGTCGACGGCGGAAGCAAGCAGCGTCGCACCGGACCGGGCCCGAATCACCTTCGCGCCGCGGAAGAACTCCATGCCGATCGTGGAGGTCACGAACACGCACAGGCTCAAACACACCAGCGAATAGAACTCCCGAAGCCCGGCCGCGAATGCCATGACGCCAAGCATCACTGCAATAATCAACGGCCACCCGAAATTGCGCTTCAGGCTGTCCGTCGACGTCTTGCGCCAAGCCAGCAGCGGGCCCACTCCCGTGAGGAACAGCAGCAGCAGGCCGATCGGGATATTCACTTTGTTGAAGAACGGCGCTCCCACGCTGATGCGCGACCCGGAAAACCATTCTGAAAAAACCGGGAAGAGCGTTCCCGAGAGGACGGCAATGCAAGAAACCAGCAGGATCAGATTGTTGAACAAGAAACTAGATTCGCGCGAAACCATGGAGTCCAGTTGATTCTCGCTCTTCAAATAGTCGCGATTCTTCACGTAGGCTACCAAGCAGGTCACGAGGACGAGCGCCAGAAAGCCCACGAACCAGTTGCCAATGCTCGATTGCGCGAAAGCGTGCACCGAACTCACCACGCCACTGCGTGTCAGCAATGTCCCCAAGATGCACAGCATGAACGTGCAAAAAACCAGCCACACGTTCCACACCTTCATCATGCCGCGCTTTTCCTGCATCATCACGGAATGGAGGAACGCCGTGCCCGTCAGCCACGGCAGCAAGGAGGCGTTCTCGACCGGGTCCCAGCCCCAATAACCGCCCCAGCCCAATACCGCATAGGCCCAGTGCGCGCCCAGCAAAATTCCCATGGTCTGGAAACACCACGCGATCATCGTCCACTTGCGGGTCAGGTGAATCCACTTCTCACCGGGATAGCGCGCCAACAGCGCCCCGAGGGCAAACGCGAACGGAATCGTAAAGCCGGTGTACCCGGAATAAAGGTTCGGCGGATGAATCACCATCTCCGGGTATTGCAGCAAGGGATTAAGCCCGGTCCCATCGGCGCGGGTAAAGATATCGAGAGCCCCGTTGGCTCCCGGTGTAGCCAGCACTTTAAAGGGACTGGCCACGAAATTATTGAGAGTCAGAAAGAAGATCTGTACGCCGGCGAGAACCACCCCGACGTAAGGCATCAACTCGCCGTTCTTGTTCCGGTACGCAAACAAAGCAGAGAAGACGTAAATCGCCAGCAAGAAGCTCCAAAACAGCAGCGACCCTTCCTGCCCGGACCACAGAGCAGCTACTTTGTAAAAAGTGGAAAGGTCGCGATTGCTGTGAGCTACGACGTAGGCTACCCAATAGCTGTCACTGAAGAAGAGATAGACGAGGCTGCCAGTGGCGAGAAAAATCAGCCCGCAGGTGGCCAGCCCCGCTTGCCGGGCGCTCTTGACCAGGAGCGGGTGCCGCGTGTAAATCGCCGCGATGCCACCGACGAACGCATAGACAGCACAGATGAAGGCCAGGAGCAGTGCAAATGAACCGAATACATCCACGTAGACCCGCCTTCCCCCGATAGCGCCAAGGGCGCTATCACCCTACATCGTGGTGCTGGGCTGAGCCGAACTTGCTGCCGCGCTCCCGGAACGTGCCGGCGGTCCGGCGGTGGGTGCCGCCTCATACTTCGACGCGCACTTGGCCTGAACATGCTCGGCCACAAAACTTCCGTTCCGCGCCAGGCTGCCTTCGACCAGCGCCTGCGACTTATCGACGAAGGTATCCGGCAGAGGATCGCTGCCCACGTAGCTCACCGGCAAGGACTTCCCTTCTCCCTGAAGGGTGAAATCCACGCGGCCGGACATTCGGCGGATGCTGCCCGGTTCGACGGTTCCGCCCACGCGCAGCCGGTGGCTCCGCGCAGCGCCCTGCAAGGTCTGCAGCTCCGCGATGGTGTGGTAGTACGTCTTGCTTTCGCCGTAGCCTAGCCACGCCAGAAAGGCCATGGAGACAACGATAACGCCAATGCCGATTCCAAACTTTGCCCGTTTCTGCACAGACAACGCTCCTTATGCAGATGCAGTGCGCCGATGCGCCTGATTCTAGCATAGTTCAAAGTGCGGTCCAGCGGCCATAAGGGTAGTTCTTGGACAGCTCTTTAGGACAGTATCCCAGCCTCTGGAGTGCTTAGCGGCTAGCCGCAGCGGCGACGGCCAATGCTTGGCGCAGGCGTTCGATGGCCTGGTCCGGAGACGCCCCATCGAGGGCAAATGCCTTGCCTCCATCCAACACCACGGCGCATCCCAAACTGGCGTTCTCCAGGGCACCCAAAGAGGCATCGAGCGCCTGGGCTATCGGCACGAGTCTCTTAGGCCTCAAAGACCGCCGAACCCGCGCCAAGACCGCCGGAAGCCGCCTTTCCAGCAATCGTTGAAGCTCCCCCGGGTCGACGCCTGGCTCGAACGGACAGTCCAAGACGTACGTTAAAAGGAAACCGCCGCGCTGAAATTCTGCAAGCACGACCTCGGCAGCTTTTCCCATTATGGGAAACCCTGCTGCGGCCAGTATTATTCCAGCGTCGCCCCGGAATTCGTCGCCCTCCGCATACAGAAAATCAGAATCGCTGCGCGGAGCGACGGCGCCCAGCAGCAAGGTCCCTATATGAACCGGCCGGTAGCGGGTGGTCCATTCCAGGCGCTGCAGGCGCTTGGCGATGTGCTCCGGCGATGCCAGTTGGCCGCAACCGTCACAGGGCAAAAGGTTTTCGGTGATCATTCGGCTAAAAGATCGTAGTCGACCGGCGGACGAAGTGCAAACAGCGCGACAAGTTTCCGGTAGTCTCGAAGCGAAGAGCGAGCGCTCGGTCTTTCCTTCAACGGAGGGAGACCGGCAAACTCGCAAAGTACTCGGGGGCGGTTGGGCGCCGGGGATGAAGATGGGGTGTTGGCGTCGCACAACCGCCGCCGTGCGATCCCTACATCTGACTATGGTGTCAAACACGACAGGGCGGTAAAAGTTGTGGGAATGGGCGACGCCCGAAGGACCTGGAGACCGTGGAACTTACTGAGAAACCGGGGCATCCGAGGGCAGCTTAGCCCGCAGGCACCACTTCAACTCCTGGCTCAGCTCGGTAATCTCCATCCCAGCCATCACGATGAACTTGCAACTTAGCATCTCTCGGGGCTCGTCATCGTCCGGCAATTGGCAGGAAACCCGGCAATATTGACATTCCTGGTTCCAGCAAAAGCGTCCGTACGGAATGGTCTCCGGGCTGATGAACTGGAAGCAACGCAGCAGCGAATTACGCTCCGGGACCTGAAACCTCTTGCCCATGATCGTAATCTCCACAAGCTTTTCATACGGACGAAAAGGTTCCGACATGATAAGTCCGTTCTCCCTGCACCGGCTCCCGCGTCGCGGCAGTCCCCTGAACCGGCACAACTTGATGAGTGCTCTTCCAGAGTAGACCCGGCCTTCGACCGCGACAACGACGCGTCTGAGGAGAGTTGCGAATGTGCCACGGGGTGCTGATGGTAGAGGGAGCGAGGCTTGCCAGCGCGGAGTCAGCTGCCGAGATCGAAAAACTGGCCCATGTTGCGGAATTTCTCGTAGCGTGCTGCCAGCAGCTCTTTTGTGGGTTGATTGGTGAGGACCACCAGTTCGCGGTCGAGTACTTCGTCCAGGAATCGCGCGGCGGCTTCGTAGTCGGTGTGCGCCCCGCCTTCCGGTTCGGGGACGATCTCATCGACAATTCCCAATTCTTTCAGATCGTTGGCGGTGATCTTCAGCGCCACCGCGGCTGTCTCCGCCTTGGTAGCGTCTCGCCACATGATCGCGGCGCAACCTTCCGGGGAAATCACCGAGTAAAAACTGTTCTCCAAAATGTTCACCCGATCACCCACCGCGATCGCCAACGCGCCGCCGGACCCGCCCTCACCCGTCACGGTAACCACGATGGGCACCGGCAGCCGGGCCATTTCCCGCAAGTTCCGTGCGATTGCCTCAGCCTGGCCGCGCTCCTCGGCGTCGATGCCGGGATACGCCCCCTGCGTGTCGATGAACGTAAAAATGGGCCTGCCGAACTTGGCCGCCAGTTCCATCACCCGCAAAGCCTTGCGATAGCCTTCCGGTTTTGGCTGGCCGAAATTGCGTATCAAGCGCTGCTTGGTGTCGCGGCCTTTCTGATGACCGATGACCGCCACGGGCCGCCCGTGGAATTTTCCGAGGCCCGCCACGATGGCCTTGTCATCGCCGCAACCGCGATCGCCGTGCAATTCCACAAAGTCCGTAAACAGCAGCCCGATAAAATCCAGCGTATAAGGCCGCTGCGGGTGCCGCGCGATCTGCGCGCGCTGCCAAGGGCCCAGGTGCGTATAGAATTCGCGGCGAAGTTCCGCCACTTGCTCCCGGATTCGCTCGAGTTCCGCGTCGGCATCGACGTTGCCCGCCAGGTGGCGCAAGTCCTCGACGTCCTTCTCCAGTCGGTCGATCTCGCGTTGCCGTTCGCCGGGCCCCGTCGCAGTCTTGCCTTTTCCCTTGAGGGTCATCCGATCTCCACGCCGGTGGATACGCTGCCGCACAGTTCGCGAATGGACGCGAGGAGTTCGTCGGACAGCCGCACACGCTGGCGAATCTCCAGCGTAGCACCAGCCCCGTCCGGAGTGGAAAGATCGAATGTCACCGGACTCGCCCCGGGACACGAGGCGAATACCTCCTCGAAACGATCGAGCAAATCCTCGGTCAGATCTTCCAGCTTCATGGGAATGCGCAGACCCGACGTCGATGAAGGCTCCGCGATGTCCTCCAGCCGCCTGGCTTCCTGAAGCGACAGTCGCGTCCCCGCTTCTTCCACTTGCACGCGGACTTTCATCAGCAGTGGCGTGCGCGGTTTCAAAGTGTTTTCCAGTTTCGCGAAGCTTTCCGGGAACGTAAGCAGTTCCTGTATGCCCGTCATGTCCTGAATGGTGTAAATGGCCCAGCGAGCGCCCTTTTTCGAGCGCATCGGGCGCACCCCGACGATCAGCACCGCTATGGCGATTTCCTTGCCGTTGCGCTGCCCTTCGACCTCGCCAAGGGAGACCACCTTCAATTCCTGGAGCCGGGACGCGTACTTGGCCAGCGGGTGCCCGGAAACATAAAAGCCCAGCATGGCGTATTCACTGGCCAGCCGTTCTTCTTCGCTCCAGGGCGCGGCTTCGCGCAACTCAAACTCCACCCGCGCCGGTGCCGCCGCGGTTCCGAACAGTCCGTGCTGCCCGGATTCTTTCGCGCGCGCAGCGCGCTGCAGTGCCGCCACGGCATCGTCTACGGAGGCGAGCATGCCTTCGCGCGCTCCCAGCGAATCCATGGCGCCAGACTTGATCAAGCTCTCAAAGACACGCTTGTTCAGAAAGCGGGGTTCGATGCGTTCGCAGAAATCGTAGAGCGAGCGAAACTCACCCTGAGCCAGCCGCGATTCTCGGATGGCCTTGGCGGTATTCTCGCCAACGTTCTTGATCGCCGCCATTCCAAAGCGAATCGCTTCCCCGATCGGCGTGAAGTACAGATCGCTCTCATTCACGTCCGGGGGCAGGATGGAAATGCTCATGCCGCGCGCTTCGTTGATGTATTTCACGGCCTTGTCAGCGTTGCCCGTTTCCGAAGTCAGCAGCGCCGCCATGAACTCCACGGGATAGTGGGTCTTCAAGTACGCCGTCTGGTAGGCCAGCAACGCATAAGCGCAGGAGTGCGACTTGTTAAACCCGTAGCCCGCGAACTCCTCCATCAGATTGAAGATTCGCTCGGCCTTTTTTTCCGCGATCTTGTTATTCGCGCATCCAGCCATGAATTTCGCGCGTTGCGCCGCCATTTCCTCTTTTTTCTTCTTGCCCATGGCCCGGCGCAGGATGTCAGCTTCGCCAAGCGAAAAGCTCGCCAGGCAGTTGGCGATCTGCATCACCTGCTCTTGATACAGGATGACGCCGTAGGTTTCTTCCAGAATGTCCTTCAGCTGCGGGAGTTCGTAGGTGACCTTGGTCTTGCCGTGTTTGCGGTTAATGAAATCGTCGATCATGCCGCCCTGAATCGGGCCGGGACGGTACAGCGCATTGAGCGCCGTCAAATCCTCGATACGCGTCGGCTGATAGCGCCGCAGGATGTCGCGCATGCCGTGCGATTCAAACTGGAAAATCGCCGTAGTATCGCCGCGAGTAAAAAGCTTGTAGGTTTCGGCGTCGTCCAGGGCGAGATTGTCCGCGTCAATCTTGATGCCGCGATTGCGCTCGATCATCTGCACGGTATCGTGCAGCACCGTCAGCGTGGTCAGCCCGAGAAAATCCATCTTCAGCAGGCCGATACGCTCCAGCGCATTCATGTCGTACTGCGTGGTGATTTCGTCGCGGTTGGTCTTGTAAACCGGGACCACGTCGGTAAGCGGCCGCGGAGAAATGACCACGCCCGCCGCGTGCGTCGACGCATGCCGCGCCAGGCCCTCGAGCCGCAGCGCCACGGCCATCAAATCTTTTAGGCGCTCGTCGCTATTCACGGCCGCTTTGAGCTGAGGGGACTCGGCCAGCGCCGTCTCCAGCTCAATGCCTAGCGTGGTGGGCACCAACTTGGCTAGCCGGTCCACTTCCATGTAGGGGATATCCATCGCCCGGCCGACATCTTTGATCGCCGCCTTGGCCGCCATCGTACCGAACGTGATGATCTGCGCGACGTTTTCCCGGCCATATTTCTGGGTCACGTACTCGATCAACTCGCCCCGGCGCCGCATGCAGAAATCGATGTCGATATCCGGCATCGAGATGCGTTCCGGATTCAGGAAGCGCTCGAATAGCAGGTTGTATTGCAGCGGATCAACATCCGTAATCCGCAGAGCGTAACTCGCCAGGCTGCCTGCCGCAGAACCTCGACCGGGTCCGACCGGTACATCCTGCATTCGAGCGTAATGAATGAAATCCCACACGATCAGGAAGTAGCCTTCATAGCGCATCTTCTTGATCATTTCGATTTCGAAAGTCAGCCGCTTCTCATATTCCGCGAGCGGATGGCGCAGCGTGCCCTGCTGTGCCGATCGCTCCAGGAACGGCAGGCGCGACTCAAACCCCTCGCGCACAACTTTCTCGAAATAGCTTCCCGCCGTGTGCCCGTCGGGGACCTTAAATTCCGGGAATGGACTGGGGATGGGTCCAATCTTCACATTGCAGCGATGCGCGATGTCCACGGTTCGGCTGAGTGCGTCCGGCAATTCGCCAAAAACCTTGGCCATCTCGGCCGCGGTCTTAAAGTAAAACTGGTCGGTGGCAAACTTCATGCGATGCGCGTCGCTCATGGTCTTGCCGGTTTGAATGCACAGCAGTACTTCCTGCGCATGCGCGTCTTCGTGGTGCAGATAGTGGCAATCGTTGGTAGCCACCAGGGGAATGCCAGTTTCTTTGGAGAGCCGCACCAACTCAGGGTTTACGCCCTTCTCGATTTCAAGGCCTTGGTCCTGGATTTCCAGAAAGAAGTTGCCTTTGCCAAAAACATCGCGCAGCCGGTACGCGTTCTCCCGCGCCAGATCGTATTTCTGCTCCACCACCGCCTCGGTCACCGGCCCGCGCAGGCATGCCGACAGTGCGATCAAGCCCTTGCTGTGCCTGGAGAGAAGGTCGTAGTCAATTCTCGGTTTGTAGTAGAAGCCTTCAAGAAAACCAGAGGAAACCAGCTTGATCAGATTGTGATAACCCTCGAGCGACTCGCACAACAGCACCAAGTGGTTGCTGCCGCGCGTGCCGGGCTCACCTTCGCCGCGTTCTTGCCCGTTGCTTCCGTTTGTTTTTTCTCCGCGGTCGTGACGGCTGCCCTTGGCGACGTATACCTCGCATCCGATGATGGCCTTGACGTCGCGCTTGCTGGCCTCATTATAAAAATTTGCCGCAGCAAACAAGTTGCCGTGGTCGGTGATGGCGACCGCTGGCATCTTCTGCCGGGATGCTTCGTCCAGAAGCTCCGTGGTTTCGCAAGCACCGTCGAGCAGGCTGTAATCCGTATGAACGTGCAGATGAACGAACTGCGGTTGACCCATGGAACTCAATTCTAAAACTCTCGCAACAGAATTGCGACACGCATTCTTACGTTTCCCACAGGCGGGCGAGACTCGCGCGCTAAATCAGCGACGCAACGCCGCTACTTGCGGCCGCTGCTCTTTTTCGTCGAGGCCACACTTTTCGCTTGGCTAGCGGGCGCACCCGGCTTGACCGCGTGCTTCCCGGCCGCCACTCGGTCTTTGTGTTGTGCCTTGAGCGCGGCCTTCCCCGCCGCGCTGCCGTGCGCCTGCTTTGCCGCCGCTCCCGCATCAGCCCCGTGTGTCTTGTCAGCGGCTTTCTGTGGCTTTTTCTCTTTCTCTTTCTTCTTGGGCACTTCCTTGATGCCGGACAACTTTCGCAGAATTTTCTCGCGCTCCTCGGGCGTCTTACCGCGGCCCGTGAGCTGCATCCCGAATACCTGCTCGACGATTTCGTCGAACTTCGCCCCGCGCGCCATTCCGAGCGCCGACAGTTCGTTCGCTACCACCGGCAGCCCAATGCGCAGTGGCCGCCACTTATGGAGATAAGCGCGAATCTTCGAAAGCGCCGCCGAGTTGCTGGATTCCGCAAGCAGGTACGCCGTTTGATCCAGCGGCAGCTTTTCCAGAAAGCGGTAGGCGTCGATCGGAGCGTTCATTTTCTTTCCGATCAGCTCCTTTTGCGCCTCCAGGGCCTCCTCTGTAAAACCGAGCACCGCATCGGATTCCGCGGAACGATACCCAGCCTTGGAAAGCACTCCGCCCTGTTCGCGGTCTTTGAGGCGTCCGAGAATCGCCAACAGCATCGGCGTCGCTAGTCGCGGCCGGAACCCCGCGGTGAACAAATCTTCGCGCGCTTTCATCAAGCGGGTGATCGCGTCGTAATCCGGGTGCCGCTTGGCAAAATTTGGATTCACGGCCTCAAGCAAGTGCTGCTGTTCCCAGGCCTTCAAAACCACAGCGGGACGTTCCTCGCGCGCCAGCGCCCGTAATTCCCCTCCCGCGTCCTCGGGCGCGATGGTGTGATGCAGGTCGCGCTCGATGGCCAGATCAAACCATTCCTGCGTGCGCCCTTCCGGCTTGAATCCCATACGCGCGGAGAACCGCAGCACCCGAAGCAACCGCACCGGCTGGTTCGTAAAACTGTGGATCGTCAAGGCGCGGACTTCTCCGTGTTCGATATCCGACAACCCGTTGGTCGGATCCAGCAGCAAGCCTCGCGAGGCCGGATTTAGCGAGATGGCGATGGAGTTCAGCGAAAAATCTCGCCGCCGCAAATCCTCCATGATAGTGGACCAGCGAATCTCCGGGCGCGTGCCCGGCCGCACATAGTGATCGTCGCGCGCCGCCGAGATGCTGCCCTCGACATCGCCGGCAAACAGCACCTCGATGTGCCGCAGCCTCTCGTCTTCGGACAAAATCTTGGCCCCGCCCTTCTCCAGTTCGCGAGCAATCTTGGTAGGATTGCCCTCGACAGTGAAGTCAAGGTCGCGCAGGGAGGCCCCGGTGATCAGATCGCGCACCGTTCCGCCGGTTAGATACAGATTGAATCCCATCGCCGCGGAGAGTTCCTGCACGCGCATCATCACCGCGCGCTGTTCCGGCGACAGCCGGCTTTCCAACAAAAACATATAGTCTGGCATTCTTCCTTCGCCTCCAGAGTGTCCGCGAACCGCCGCGGAGGCACCCTCTCTGGGTTCTCCAGGTCCGATCCGCTAAGCGCGCGGATGGTGTGCTTTGTAAATCTGCTTCAACCGCTCCTCGACCACATGGGTATAAATCTGCGTGGTGGAAATATCGGCATGACCCAGCATCAACTGCACCGATCGCAGGTCCGCGCCGCGCTCCAAAAGGTGCGTCGCAAAACTGTGCCGCAGCATGTGCGGCGTCAACGCCACGCGCAATCCCGCCCGCCGTCCATAAGCGGACAGGATCTTCCAAACACCGACGCGGCTCAGTGCCGCCCCTCGCCGGTTGATGAACAGCGCCGGGCTATTAGACTTCTTCGCCTGCCGCAGCAGTTCCGGCCGGGCGTCCCGAAGATATTTATCCACCATACCCAGCGCCTTGCGGCCCACCGGCACGATGCGTTCCTTGTCTCCCTTGCCAATGCAACGCACGCACCCGGTTTTGCTGTCCAAATCGCTGGCCCGCAAGCCAATCAGTTCCGAGACGCGCAGGCCCGTCGAATACAGCACCTCCAGCATGGCGCGATCCCGCAAACCCAACGGCGTCGTGGAATCCGGCTGGTTGAGCAGCCTCTCGATCTCCTCCAGCCGCAAGTAGCCGGGCAAAGACCTCCGAATCTTGGGTGATTCGAGATTGATCGAAGGATCGGCCGCGATCAACTCCTGCACCTGGGCAAAGCGGAAGAAATTCCGCAGCGTCACCAGGTTGCGCGCCACCGTCCGGCTTTCCAGCTTTTGCCGGTAGAGGCTGGCCAGAAAATCCACCAGGTCGTCCCGGCTGACATCTTCGAGGGCCAGCTTGCGCTTCGCCGCAAAAACCTGAAATTTCCCAAGATCCCGGCGGTACGCGGAGGAGGTGTTCGCCGACAACCCCTTTTCCACTTTCACATGCATCAGAAACGACGTAATGGTCGCGGAAATCTCCATCAGGACTCCACGTACTCAGCGTCGCCACGACCGCGCCGCACAATTCCGTACACCTCTTCCGCCTCGCGGCACCGGAAAAGCCACGCCAGCGCCAGATACAGGGCCGTCGCACCAACGATCAACCCGACAAAAACGGCGAGCTGCACCACAAAGCGGGAATGGATCGTGAACTCGGTGTAATGCATGGCCAGCCAGCAGGCCACGCCCATAATTCCGGAGCACACGAAGATCTTCGAGAACGAGCGCACAATCTCCCCGATCCCCAAAGCCCCATAGCGCAACCGGAAAATGATAAACAAGGCGAAGAAATCGAAAAAGCAAGCGATCGCGGTGGCCAGCGCCGGCCCGCCGTTCTGCACCCGTTTAAAGAAAAATTGTAGGAACACGATGTTCAGCACAACGTTGATAATCAAAGACATCGACGCGACGATCACCGGCGTTTTCGTGTCTTTCGTCGAGTAAAACGCCGGCACGATCAGCTTCACCGACGCCAGCGCCGGCAACCCTATCGCGTAGTACAGTAACGCGCGCGCCGTCAGCTTGGTCGATGCCGCAAGGAATTGCCCGTGCTGGAACAGCATCCGCACGATTGGCTCGCGCATAATCATCAAACCCAAAGCGGCGGGTATGGTAATGAACGCCACGATCCGGACCGAAAACGTCAGCGTCTTCTTCAGTGCGTCGAAATCCCGCGCAGCCGCCTGATGCGACATCATTGGCAGGATCGCGGTAGCCACGGCAATCGCGTACCCGCCCAGCACCAACTCCATAACTCGGTCCGCGAAATACAGCGCTGCCAAGCTGCCGGCTGGCATCTTCGCAGCCGTCGCAAAGCGCGTATCCACCAGCAGGTTGATCTGCCCGATGCCAATTCCGAATAGCCGGGGGATCATCAGCCGCGCCACGTTTCTTATAGCCGGATGCGAAAAGGAAATCCCAAAATTAAAGTTCATTCCTCTTTCAATGAGTGCAGGCACTTGAATCAAGAACTGCAGTACTCCGCCAACCAGCACCCCCACAGCAATGGACGTAGCCGGGTCCTTGAAATACCGCCACACCGCCCCTATGGAAAACAGAATCGTCGCGATGTTCAGCACTACGGGAGTCGCCGCAGGTAGTCCAAAAACGTGAAAACAATTCAAGATACCCATGGCCAACGCAGCCATCGAAATGAAAAACAAGTAGGGGAAAATAATCCGATTCAAATGCACGGCCTGGTCCCCCGCCACGTTGCTTCCGGAGAACACGTGAACCACGCTGGGTGAAAACACCATCCCGAGCACGGTGATGACCGCCGCTACCAGCGCCAGGGTCCAAAACAACCGGTTGGCGAAGTCCCACACCTCTTCCTTCGATTTCTCCCGCATGTACCCGGTAAAAACCGGGATAAACGACGCGGTCATCGACCCTTCCGCAACCAATCTCCGGAACAGGTTCGGAATGCGATAGGCTAGAGCGTAAGCGTCGGCGGAAACCGTGGTTCCAAGCAACAGCGCAATCCGCTGGTCCCGGACATAACCGAGAATGCGGCTTATGATGGTGATCAGGGAGATGATCGAGGCCGACTTGAGGATCTGCTTTTTTTCGGTCAACGGGCGGCGCTCCGGGGCCCTAACCCTAATGAAAACAATGAGTTGACAGGAAAACGTGCTTAACATAACATACATTGTGAAAATTGGCAAATAGCCCGATTTCGAGCGCGCTTATTCTTTGAAAAACCGCACCCCAGCCTCTACGCACAAGAAAGTTGTCGTGGTTCTAGCCGACAAGAAACCCCTGCGCGGCTACCTCAACCCCACTCGCCTGGGCCAATCCGACCCGATCGACCTCCTGACCCAGGACGGCGAGCACGAGCAGATTCCCCTGGCCAAGGTCCGCTCCATCTACTTTGTGCGCGATTTTTCCAACGATTTTGAGCCCGAGCGCAAAGCCTTCCTCAGCCGCCCGAAGCTGGACGGCCTCTGGGTGCGCCTGCGCTATAACGACAGCGAGACCCTCGAAGGCGTGGTTCCAAACGATCTGCTGTCCTTGCTCGACAACGGCGTCCAGATCACCCCGCCGGACCTGAACTCCGCCACCGACCGCATCTTCGTCCCCCGCTCCGCCCTCTCCGAAGTCACGGTCCTGGGTGTAGTAGGCATTGCCCGCCGCAAACCCGCCACTGCTCCAACCGCCGCCCAGCCTCGCCTCTTCAACGAGTGACATTCGTTTACGGTCTGCGATCCGCGTTCAGGGTAGGGGCACAGCACGCCGTGCCCGCTCTTTGCGTGCGGCTCGCCAAACACCCCCGCCTGTACTTCCCTCTTCGCGCTGTGCGAGACTCGCACCCAGGAACTCAGGGAGCTTCGTCCATGAAACTTTCCGAAGTCGCGCACAAACTGGGATGCCACCTAGAAGGCGCCCCGGACACCGAAATCCACGGCATAGCGGGAATTGAACACGCCGAGCGAGGCCAAATCACTTTCCTCGCCAACCGCCGCTATTTTCCTCTCCTGAAAACGACCCGCGCCTCAGCGGTCCTGGTCGAAAACGGCATCGCCCTGGAGCGAAACCCCGGCCTGACGCCCATCGCCGCCCTGCGCACGCCGAATCCCTACCTGGCCTTCGCCCACGCCATCGAACTCTTCTACCAAGCTCCCCGCTACGAGCCCGGCATCCATCCCACCGCAATCCTCGCGAGAACCGCCCGCATCGGGGAAGGCGCACACATCGGCCCCTACTGTTTTATCGACGAAAACGCCCAGATTGGCCGCCACGCGGTCCTACACAGCTTCGTAACGGTCTACCGAGGCGCCCAAATTGGAGACGACTTCTTCGCTCACGCCCACGCCACGGTCCGCGAATTCTGCCGCATCGGTGACCGCGTGATCCTGCAAAACGGCGCGGTGATCGGCGGCGATGGCCTGGGCTTTGCCAAGCAACAAGACGGCAGTTGGTACAAAATGCAGCAATCCGGCCCGGCCGTCCTCGAAGACGATGTGGAAGTACAATCCAACGCCTGCGTCGACCGCGCCACGGTAGGCGAAACTCGCGTGTGCCGCGGCACCAAGCTCGACGATCTGGTGCTGGTCGGCCACGCCTCGCAAGTCGGCGCCGACACCATGCTCTGCGGCCAGGTAGGCCTGGCGGGCTCAACCAAGATCGGCAATGGCTGCATCCTGGCCGGCCAGGTCGGCACCGCTGGCCATCTCTCCGTAGGCGACGGTGCGGTCATCACGGCGCAAAGCGGCATCCCCAACGACGTCCCACCTCGCTCCCTCTACTCCGGTTATCCGGCATCCGACAATCGTCACTGGCTTAAGACCGTCGCCGCCCTCAACCGCCTCCCCGACCTCCAAAAACGCGTCCGCGAACTGGAAGCAGAAATCGAGAAGCTCAAGCTCACCTAGTGTCCTGGTTCGAGGAGATGAAAGCTCCACGCTCTTGCTCTTGGCTTTGCCGAAATATTCTGGGCATTGTTTCCCTATGCCGCCAGCTCGGCTTCGGGGTGCATTTCGAGCACATCATTCCAGAAAGAAGTAGCAAGATCGACTGCGGTGACGCCGATCTGCCCGGCCCGTTCGGTGTTTTCTGCTCCTACCCACGCGACTTCGAACTGTTCCACCATGTCTAAACGGGCTAGAGAAACCTGGCTGCCCATCTGAAGTTTGCCGCGGATGCCTTTCAAATGGGCTCCTTGCCGGCTGACGTCAAGGGTGATGACTTCTTGCTCTACAGGAAAGCCCTTGACGTCTATTGCTTTGAGTTTAACGGGCAAGGCCATTTTGAATCGCCTGTCGGTACGCTCAATCTTAAACTGCTTCATCAGGCTGCCCAGTTGCGTGGCTATGGAGGTCAATTCCTGCGCCGCTTCTTGGGACTCGCGCGCCCGCAACAAAGTGCCATCGGCGGCCTGTGCTGCTCCACCGATATTGACGGAGATGTTGCCGGCACCGGTGGCTGCTTCCGTGGCGTTGCGAGTCATCTCATTGGTGGTCGCACTCTGCTCTTCGACTGCAGCAGCGATGGTCGCGGAAATGCTGTTGATCTGGTGAATGACGCCGCTAACCGTCCCGATCGCCTGGATGGCCCCCTTGGTATCCACCTGAATGGCCGTAATTTTGCGGCCGATATCTTCGGTGGCATGGGCCGTCTGCTTGGCAAGTTCTTTCACTTCGTTGGCGACGACCGCAAAACCCTTTCCGGCTTCTCCGGCGCGTGCTGCTTCAATAGTGGCATTCAAGGCCAACAAGTTGGTCTGCTGGGCGATCGAGGTTATGACTTTTGTGACCTCGCCGATCTCCGCGCTGGACTTGCCCAACTTCTCGACGGAGGCATTGGCGGCCTGGGCTGCGTCAACAGCGCTGGAGGCCACTTTAGCGGCTTCCTGGGCATTGGTGGCGATACTTCGGATGGTCGAGGTCATCTGGCCGGCCCCGACGGATAAGCTGTTTAGATTCTGGGAGACCTGCTGGGTGGCGCGGGAAACGGAATTAGACTGCGCGGCGGTCTCTCCAGAATTGACAGTAATCTCCTTGCTGGCTTGAAGCAGCTGTTGACTGGCCGTAGCCAGCTTAGAAGTGTGACTCGCGACCCCTCGAAGGATTTCTTGAAGTTTGTCCATGAATAGGTTGAAAAGCCGGCTAACTTCCCCCAGTTCATCGTCCCCGAAGCCACCGGCTCCCTCCAGGCGCCTGGTAACATCGCCTTCACCCTCGGAGATATTCTGAATCATCTGGATCAATCGCCGCACTGCCCGGGTGATCCTTTGCACCAACG
>Ga0210403_10000500_pt1 | contig 41048 bp, 33 predicted proteins | sample IncBWC19MmetaG_FD_150863 | JGI IMG/M metagenome (GOLD analysis project Ga0210403, IMG submission 150863) | Forest soil microbial communities from Barre Woods Harvard Forest LTER site, Petersham, Massachusetts, United States - Inc-BW-C-19-M | ecosystem: Environmental > Terrestrial > Soil >...
AAACAGGGTCACTTCGTGACCCAAGGTGGCGAGCGCGTCCGTCAGATAGGCAACGATGCGCTCGGTGCCGCCGTAGAATTTGGGAGGAACGGCTTCCATCAGTGGCGAGATTTGAGCAATCCGCATCGTCCCTCCGGTTTCTTCGGACAGGTAACGCCCAACCGGGGAATTTGTCTCACAAGCTGCGGCATTTCGCCTCGGCTGATGCAAATGAAGAGCAAGCCGTGTTGTGCAGACAGGAAGTCTCATCTTGGGAATAAGAACGGGGCGATCCCCGTTGGCGCCGCAAGAGGGCTAATCCCGTTGACGATCTCGCCCGTCCGGACTGAACCATGACGTTCTATTCAACGGGTCTACTTGCATAACAGGGGAGGGAGGGAACGCGCAGAGAGGCGTGCGGTTCATCAACTATCAATTTTGAGGGTAACACCCGATGATACTCGTCAGAGCGACGCGGGCGGCTCCATCAAGCTTGAATGAAATGGGTCGCTCTCTGGCCGCTGCCTGGAAGTTTCGAAGCCCTAAGCCCGCCAACTGCGCGACCTTGCGCGGTGTGGCGGCGTTTCCGCGCCGACCGATCCCGTTTCTCTGGCACTACGTAAGACGGCGGCCGCTTCTTCATTTCACCGCCCTCGCCGCAGTCTTGGGCGCGGCCTCCGCCGCCTGTGCCGCGCAATACGGCTTGAAGTTGATCGTCGATGCAATGGCACAAGGCGCCGAGCACATGACTGGCGTGTGGTTGGCGCTTGCCTTGTTTGTCGGCTTGCTGGCCGGCGAGAGCATGCTCTGGCGATCCGGCAGCTGGCTCGGCTATCGCGCCATGCTCGTCGACAAGGCGGAGGCGAGGCTCGATCTGTTCGATCATTTGGGCGGCCACTCCAGCCGCTATTTCAACGACGTGATGAGCGGCTCACTCGCCAGCCGAGTCTCGTCCGCCGGTGATTCCGTTCAGCAGGTGCTCTCGATCGTGCTCTTCAACATCGCCCCGGTCTGCGCCGATTTTTGCGCAGCACTGGCGATCCTGGCGACCGTCGACGGGCATCTCGTAACCGCGTTGGCGCTGTTCGTGCTGCTGGCGGTCGGCACCCTTGCCCTATTCGGTCGGCGCGGCACCCCGCGCCACCGCACCTATGCCGACCGTGCTGCCGAAGTCGGCGGCGCGCTGGTCGATGTCGTCTCCAACATCTGGGCGGTCAAGGCATTCTCCGCGCACTCGCGAGAGCGCCGAGGCTTCGCCCAGCTGCTGCAAACCGAGACGACCGCCCATCGCGACAGCCTGATGTACATCGAGCGGATGCGCATATTACACGATTTTTCACTGTGGTTAATGGCGGGCGCGATGCTGATCTGGTCCCTGTCTTTGTGGCACCAGGGAAGGATCAGCCCCGGCGATGTGATTTTGACCGTGGCGGTAGCCTTTCGCATCCTCCACGGCTCGCGCGATCTCGCGTTTGCGGCGGTCAACGCGACCCAATTCATCTCGCGGATTGCCGATGCCATCCAGGTGATCGGCGAGGACCATAAGGTGGTCGACGGCCCGGGCGCGCGGCAGCTGCAGCGGCCGGGCGGCAGCATTGCCTTCGAAAATGTCGATTTTTCCTATCCCTCAGGGCAGGCGGTGTTTCGCGGCTTCAGCCTGCGGATCGAACGAGGTCAGCATGTCGGCCTGGTGGGTCCGTCCGGCGCCGGCAAATCGACCCTGATCGGTCTAGTGCAGCGCCTCTTCGACATCGATGGCGGACGGCTGCTGATCGACGAGCACGACATTCGCACGATGACCCAAGACAGCCTGCGCTCGGCTATCGCGGTCGTGCCGCAGGAGGTCTCGCTGTTTCATCGCTCGGTCCTCGAGAACATCCGATACGCCAAGCCCGAAGCGAGCGATGACGCGGTCTTCGCAGCGGCCAAGGCGGCGCGGTGCGATGCCTTCATCCGGGCGCTGCCGCAAGGCTACGCGACGATCGTCGGCGAGCGCGGCGCCAAGCTCTCTGGCGGGCAGCGGCAGCGATTGGGCATTGCTCGAGCCCTGTTGAAGGATGCTCCGATCATCGTGCTCGACGAGGCGACCTCGGCACTCGATACCGAGGCCGAGATCGAGATCCAGCGGGCGCTGGATGCCCTAATGCGGGGTCGAACCGTGCTGGCTATTGCCCACCGGCTGTCGACGGTGGCGAGGTTCGACCGGCTCGTCGTGCTGCAGGACGGCCGCATCGTCGAGGACGGCACGCCGGCCGAACTGCGGCGCAGGCGCGGGTTGTTCGATCGGATGTGTCGCCTGCAAGAGGGCAGCCACTTGCGGTTGGCCAGCTGAGCGGCGGCGATCACTCCGCGTAATAGTGGGTCTCGTAGAGGAGGCATCCGCCGTTTGACTTGAACGGGCCGTGCACCGCACCCGGCGGCCGGCAAGCATAAGTGCCCGGCGGGAAACTCTCGCCGCCTCTGCCTGCGGCATCGTTGCCGACAGTGAGGTCGCCCGCGATCAAATACACCTCTTCCCAATATTCATGAACGAAGGGGGCGGTCGTGAACACTCCCGGCGCAAAGCGCAGCAGCCGGGTGCGGCTGCCGCTCTTGCCTTCCTCGTCGAGCGCGCCCGCCAGAATCTTCTGCTCGATCCCGGACGGATAGCCGGGTGGGGTCGACCAGCCGGTGTTCATGTCGATGCGGTGAAATTCGAGATGGGGCTTGTTGACGGGCATGGCGGCCGATCCTCGCTTCTTGCGGTCAGGGTAGTGCCGAGCGGGCGGTAAACGGGGTAGGCTGGTTTCAATCCGTTTCAGTGAGAGGAGAGAAAGCGATGCGCGGCGTGGTCTTCAAGGGCGAGCGCGAGATCGAGCTGATGGAATTTCCCGACCCGACGCCAGGCCCCGACGAAGTCGTCGTCGAGATGAAAGCCTCGGGGATGTGCGGCAGCGATCTGCACCAGTACCGCCGTCCGAAATCGGGCGGCGAGTCGATCGGCGGTCTGCCGGTCAACCCCAACCCGGTCATCGGCGGCCACGAGCCCTGTGGCATCGTCGCGGCGATCGGCACTGGCGTCAGCGAGAAGTTGGCCCGCATCGGCCAGCGGGTCATGGTGCACCATTACAAGGGCTGCACGGTGTGTGAGCATTGCCGCTCGGGTTGGTCGCAGCTGTGCCAGGAAGAGCCGGTCCTGGTCTACGGCAACAACGCCCATGGCGGCCACACCCGCTATCTGAAGGTGCCGGCTTTCACTCTGGTGCCGTTGGCGGATGAGCTGTCCTTTACCGCCGGAGCGGCGATCTCCTGTGGAACGGGTACCGCCTACGGCGCGCTTCGCCGGCTCAACATCTCGGGCAACGATACGATCGCGCTCTTCGGCCAGGGGCCGGTCGGGCTGTCGGCGACCCAGCTTGCAGCGGCGATGGGCGCCCGCGTCATCGCCCTCGACGTCAGCCCCGAACGGCTCGCCCGGGCAAAGGAATTCGGCGCCTGGGAAACCGTCAATCCGCGCTCCAACGACCCGGTAGGTGCCATCAAGGACCTGACCCATGGCGGCGCCGATTTCACGCTCGATACGTCGAGCCAGCCCGAGGGCCGCATCGCCGCCGTGCGCAGCGCCAAGGTGTGGGGCACTGTCGCCTTTGTCGGCGAGCGCAACAACGTGACGATCGACGTCAGCCCCGACATGCTGCGCAAGCAGCTGACAATTATCGGCTCGTGGACCTTCTCCTGGCAGGGCCAGCAGGACTGCGCGCGCTTTGTCGTCGACCACAAGCTCGATGTCGATCGCCTCTTCACCCACGAGTGGAAGCTCGACCAGGCCGAGGAGGCCTATCGCCTGTTCGACACCCAGACCACCGGCAAGGGCGTCTTTCTTATGTGACGATTACGCGACGCGCTCGTAGGGGAAGCGCTGGATCTTCTCCATGTTCTTCCCCTCGATGCGGATCAGCCGAGTCGGCCCGTCGCGCCGGGGCGAGTGCAAATCGCCCTCATTGTAGAGATAGGCCATGCCGGGTTTCAGCGTGTAATCCTTGACCCGGCGCGCCTTCCCCGGTTTTCCCTCGCCGGGGCGCGCGACCGGCTCATAGTCGGTCATCACCGTTTCGCCGCGGGCCTGGCCGTAGATCGCCCAGGACGGCCCGTGATCGTGCGGATTGCTGTCCTTGGCACCCTGATAAACATGACCCAGGATGCAGAAGCCGAGTTCGGGATCTTCGTACAACACCTTGCGCTCGGGCACGTCGTCGGTGAGGTGAGTCTGAACGAAACTCTCGTCCTTCAGCACTTCCCGGACCAGCGCGCAGACCTGCTTCCGCCCCTCGACACCAGGATCCTGCTGAAGGATCCGCCGGCATTCCGCCGAGAACTGCTCGAGCCCATAACCCATCGCTACGACCTCCTCGCTGTCGCTCGCCGCACGGCCGCCAAACCCTGCCCTGCAGCAAAAAGGGAGATCTACCCTAGCAGCGGGATTGAGCCCGGTCCTATAGTATTTTGCGGTCGCAAGGGGCCGGAAAGGAGCATGCCATGAAAGAGGGTCATCGGTTTGTCGACTGCGACATGCACATCATGGAGCCGATCGACCTGTTCGATACCTATCTCGACCCCGCGTTCAAGGACCGGGTCACCTCCTCGCAACGCCGCGTCGACGGCGGCAGCACCGGCATGCGCGGCCGGCCTCTGTGGTTCTTCGACGGCGCGCCGCTCAGCAACGACGGCAACATCTCGCAATATAACCGTACCCGCGGCCCGCTGGTTTCGGGTCGCGCCAACAAGAATGTGATGTTCGCGGTCGAGCGCGGCTACGACGCCGAGGCGCAGGTTATGGGCATGGAAATGGAAGGGATCGACATCGCGGTGCTGTTCCCGACCGTTGGGCTGTCCTTCCTCGGCCGCGACAATATGGACCCGCAGTTCTCCGCCGCGATTTGCCGGGCCTATAACGACTGGCTGCACGATTTCTGCGAGCACAGCCCCGACCAGCTGAAAATGGCGGCGATGCTGCCGATCCACGACGTCAACCTCGCATGCCAGGAATTGCATCGCTGCGTCAAGAATTACGGCGCGGTCGGCGCCTTTGTGCGGCCCAACTATGTCAATGGTCGCTACTGGCACTCGACCTACTGGGATCCGCTCTACAGCATGCTGCAGGAATACAACGTCCCGCTATGCTTTCACGAAGGCACCGGCTCCTACTATTCGACGATCGAGCCGCGCTTTGGCGAGAACCGCTTTATGCGCCATGTCGCCAGCCACTCGACCGAAATGCAGCTGGCGCTGATCGCGCTGATGCTGGGCGGCATCTTCGAGTTCTACCCGCGGCTCAGGGTTGCGTTCCTCGAGGCTCAGAGCTGGTGGGTGCCGGGCCTCCTGGGTCGCATCGAGTGGGATCTGCGCCAGCATCACGATGCCGACGCGCCCTACCTCAAAATGTCCCCGCTCGAATACTGGCAGCGCAACTGCTTCTCGGCGATCGAGAGCGGCGAGCGTGAGGTCGGCTCGGTGGCCGAGCTCTTGGGCGGGGCCGACAATATCTGCGTGTCGACCGACTTCCCGCATTTCGACTCGAGCTTCCCCGATGTCTCTAACCGCGTGCTGACAAACCCCAGCATCGACCGCGAAACCGCCGCGAAGATCCTCTACGGCGGCGCCCGCCTCTATGGCTTCGGCGAGGACGACTTCGCCAAAGCCGACGCCGCCGCCAAGCGGCGCGGCAATCAAGCTGCCCGCGCCTAAGAGGGTCATTGCGAGCGCAGCGAAGCAATCTCGCCGTTACCGAGATTCTTCCAGTCGAGATTGCTTCGTCGCGCTGCTCCTCGCAATGACGTGCGACCGCTGAAATGGCTCGGGGGAGCAGCATGCCGACGGCAAAAGAGGAAGGTGCAGTCCCGGATTTTCTGAGGATGGACCAGCCGGTCAGTTCGGACCCGGCCAACGCGAAGAAAACCGGCAGCTGGCACGGCTGGCCGACGAAAGAGATCACCCCGGTAATCCTGACGGACGACGAGGGCCGCACGGTGCGGATCCGGACGCCGGTGATGGATCTGGAGGGGCTCATCACCCCCACCGACTTGCACTATACCGTCCAGCATTTTGCCGTGCCGCCGGTGGTTGAGACCGATCGCTGGGAGCTCAAGATATTCGGTGAGGTCAAGAACCCTCTGACCCTGAACTTCGGCCAGTTGCGGCGCTTTCCCGGCCGCAGCGTCCGCACCGTGATGGAGTGTTCGGGCAGCGACGCCACGTTCTTCGAGTACCTCAAAGGCGAGGGCCCCAAACCCTCGCGCACCCAGGAGGCGATGATCCTCAGCGCCAGCGAGTGGACGGGTGTGCCCTTGGCCGCCGTACTGAACGAGGCTGGCCTCACCGCCAAGTCGCTCTATGTCCGGGCCGAGGGCAGTGATCTGGGTGTGCCGCCGACCGCCGCCGAGGGCACCAAGCCCTTCTACTACGACAAGGGTCTGCCGATCGAAAAGGCGCTACACCCCGACACGATCCTCGCCTGGGCGCAGAACGGCCAGCTGCTCGAGCACCTGCATGGCGCACCGGTGCGTCTTCTGGTGCCGGGCTGGTCGGGCAACTGGTCGGTCAAGTGGCTGACTAAGCTCCAACTCATGGGGCGGGAGCCGGACTGCTGGTACCATTACCAGTTCTACTATTACGGGACCTCGCCCGACGACCCCGACAAGGAGCTGATCACCACGATCGGCGTCAAGTCGATCATCACCCAGCCCAACGACGACACAGAGGTGCTGTCTCCCGGTATCCACATGATCCGGGGCTATGCCTGGAGCGGGGCCGGCGCCATCGCCCAGGTGGAGGTCAGCCTCGACGGCGGCGAAACCTGGCACGCCGCTCATCTCGAACCGCCGCGCGACCGGTTCATGTGGGTGCGCTGGTCCTATCGCTGGGACGCGCGCCGACGCGGAACCTACCACCTGATGTCGCGGGCCACCGACGAGGTCGGCCGCGTCCAGTCGCGCGAGCCCCGCTACAACAACATGCGCAAAAACTTCAGTGCCATCACCGGCCATTCCGTTACGGTGGCGTAAGCCGTCGGCCGACATCGCATCCTTCTCCCGTCATTCCCGCGAAGCTGTCTCACGGCCAGTCAGGCGGCCGAAATATCCCCCTCTCCGCCCTGGGGGCGGAGAGGGTCGGGGTGAGGTGGGGGGAGCCCCGTCCCGAACAGCCGACCTACCCACCTCACCCTCCCGGCGCAGCTGCGCCGGGCCCCTCCCTCTCCCCCCGCAAGCGGGCGGAGAGGGGCACAAGGGCTCGCGATAAGACGGGTGCCAGCCGAACATGTGTGCATGCCCTAGCGCTTTCGCGGGGGTGACGGTTACTCTCGTCGGGCTATAAGGGTTGCACTACAGGCGACGTTTCGGAGGTGAGCAATGGCACGCGAAGGGTATCTGATCCTCGACAGCGACCTCCACATGATGGAACCCGACGATCTGTGGGCCCGCTATCTCGCCGCACCCTATCGGGCGAACCCGCCGCGCTTCTTCGGCGCGCAGCAACAGCAGCTGGCGGAGAGCTGGGCGGACAAGGGCAACGCCGACACGATCGAGGGCATGGTGGTGCAGGGGCTCGCGATCCCGGCGCACGGCAAGTCGTCGGGTGCGCCTGCCTCGCGGCGCGAATTGCGGCGCAAGAGCCGGGCTGCCCACCCTCACTTTCACGTCGCCCGGGCGCGCGGCTTCGATCCGATCTCGACCTTGACCGCCATGGACATCGAGGGCATCGACGTCGCCGTGATGTACGGCACGCGTGGCCGGCAGATTCTGTGCCATGACGATCTGCCGCCCGATTACGCGGCAGCACTTGCGCGCGCCTACAACCATTGGGCCGCCGGTTACTGCAAAACCGACCCGCGGCGCCTCAAATTCGCCGCCCAGATCGCAATGCACGACGTCCCGACGGCGGTCGCGGAGGCGCACCGCTGCGTGAAGGAATTGGGTGCAGTCGCGGTCATCGGCACCCCCAACCCGGTCAACGGCCAGCATTTGCACGACGAGGCGTGCGAGCCGCTATGGGATGAGCTCGAGCGGCTCGACGTGCCGATCGGGTTCCATCCGACCGGCACGACGGCACTCAAGGACGATGCCGGGGCTCGTTATGTCGGTCACGCCAATTTTCACCCGATCGCCCACGCCATCCGCAACCCGGTCGAGCTGATGGGGGCGCTTGCGAGCCTGACCAGCGGCGGCGTGCTCGATCGCCATCCGAGGCTGCGCTGCGCCTTTCTCGAAGGGACGGCTGGGTGGCTCTATTGGTGGCTGTGGCGGCTCGACGACCAATGGGAGAAGTTCGGCCCGGGCTGCGAGCGCCAGATCGCGATGCTGCCGAGCGAATACTTCAGGCGCCAGTGCTACGTGGCGCTCGATGTCGACGAGGAACCAGCCGTCGACGTCGTCGACAAGGTCGGGGCGGAATTCTTCGTCGTGTCTTCCGACTACCCCCACTCGGACGGTGCGTTCCCCGAGGCGATGCAGCAATTCCTCGGCCTGCCGCTGACCGATGAACAGAGGCGCAAGATCCTATGGGACAATTGCGCACGCCTCTACGCGATCGAGACCCCGGCGATGCCGTTGACCCGGGACCAGAAGACGGTCTCGGCCGCCGAGTAGAACGCCCTCGGCGTTAGCTGGCTCCGCCCGCGGCCAGGCGCAGGCCGGAAAGGTAAAGTTCGCGGTGCTCCCGGTTCCGCAGGAACTCGGCGCTCGGTACGACGACAGGGGTGATGACGCGCAGCCGCGCGATGACCTCTCGTGCCTCTTCGAGCCGCCCCATATGGGCATAGCAGGCGGCGAGATAGCGGTAGGGGACCGGGTAGGATGGGCCGTCCTGGATTGCGAGCAGCAGCTTCGCCACTGCCTCTTCGAAGCGCCGGCAAGCGAAATGCGCCGCGCCGATAATCGACAAAGGAGAGCCAATTCGAGCGCGGGGGCTGAGACGCAGCGACATTTCGGCATGTTCGATCGCTAACTCGGGCTGGCCCGCCCACCACCTGAGGCGACTGCTGCTGTACCAACCGCGTGCGAAACTCGGGTTGAGCGCCAGCGCACGATCGACCAACGCGATCGTGGCCCCAATATCCTCGCCAAAATGCGCGAGCTCCATTGCCGCATTGGCAAGGACGCCCGGATCATCACCTCCGACTTGCAGGGCCTGCCGGGCGAGATCGACTGCCTTACGGCTGACCGCCCGTGGATCTTCACTATGTCCGTCCACGCATAGGCGCCCGTGGCAGACCGCAGCCAGGGCGAGCGCAGGCCCATAACGCGGATCGTGCTCGATCGCCTGCTGCATCAGACGCAGCGCCTCAGGGATTTGCGGTGCTGAGGAAAAGACGATCGCGTAGGCACGCAAATAGAGGTCGTAGGCGGTGAGGTCGTTTGTCGGGCGATTGGCCGAACGTGCGGTTTCGGCAGCCTGCAATGCCGGTTCGATGACACCGGCGACACTCGAGGCCACCTTGTCTTGAAGCTCGAAGACATCTTCGAGCGAACCGTCGAACCGGTCGGCCCACAAATGCGTGCCAGTCACCCCGTCGATCAACTGTGCGGTGATGCGCATGCGGCCGCCCGCCTTGCGCACCGAGCCTTCGAGGACGTAGCGGACCCCCAATTCGCGCCCGACCTGTTTCACGTCGACCGCCTGGCCCTTGTAGGTGAAGCTCGAATTGCGGGCGATGACAAAGAGCCAGCGGATGCGGGAGAGGGCGGTGATGATCTCCTCGACCATGCCGTCGGCGAAGTACTCCTGCTCCGGGTCGCCGCTCATATTGGCGAAGGGCAAGACCGCGATCGACGGCTTGTCGGGTAGCGGCAGCACCGGCGCGATGCCCTCCCCCGCGCGCGGGGGAGGGCTAGGGTGGGGGCTCTCGGGTCGGACGCGGTAGACCCGCACCGGCCGGGCAAGATTCTTCAGCGCCGGCTCGCCGATGTCTTCGAAGGCGAGGGGTAGGCGGCCCGTCGCGTCCTCCTGAACCCTCGCCGAGACGCAGATGCCGCCAGGCTCGGCCAGGCCTTCGAGCCGAGCCGCGACGTTGACGCCGTCGCCAAAGATGTCGCTGTCCTCGACGACGATGTCGCCCTGGTGAATTCCAATACGGAACTCGATGCGATGGTCGGGCGGCAGCGGGGCATTGCTCTGGGCCATCGCCGCCTGCATTTCGGCCGCGCATCTGAGCGCGTCGACGACGCTGCCGAACTCGACCAGCAAGCCGTCGCCGGTCGTCTTGACGATGCGGCCCTTATGATCGGCGATCTTCGGGTCGATGATTTCGGCGCGCCGCCGCTTGAGCCGGCCGAGGGTCCCTTCCTCGTCGGCCTCGATCAGGCGCGAATAGCCCGCCACATCGGCCGCGAGGATCGCTGCGAGCCGACGTTCGACGCGCGCTGGCCCTGCCGGCTCCATAGCGCCTCCTCGATCGCAAATGATCCTATACCAAGCGGCGCCCATCGCGCATTAAGCATGAGGCCCGGGGCCGCCCGCTCGTCGAGTGCGGTGCCGTCGTCAGCGGTTGACTTTCTGTCGGATACGTGTTATTTTAACAACTAATGAAATGCTTTTCGATCATCATATCGAGGCTTTGGCCCTATGCGCGACCGGTGCGTCCTGCCCTACTCAGGTCTCCCTGCTGTCTCCCTCAGGACCGCAAACCACCTCCCTGCTGGCCGAATGCTCCTTTCGGTCTCTAGCTATTTGATATACATAACATTATGGTCGATCCGACAGGCGATTTGCGGCCTCGCACCGAATTTTCTCCCTGCTTTCAGGGAGGCGAGGGCCGATCGGTCACTCCAGCCGCGCGCCGTAGCGGTGGACGTGGTAGGGGCTGCGGGTGTGCTGGACTTGGACCGCGCAGTAACCACATTGCCGTCGACGACATCGACTCGGAACCGTGATCCCAACCTGCTTGTTCCACCCCGCGGTCGCCGCCTGGTTCGACCGCAGCTTTGCCGCACCGACGGCGGCGCAGGCCGAGGCGTGGCCGGCGATCCAAGCGGGCCGGCACGTGCTGATCGCGGCACCCACCGGGTCAGGCAAGACGCTCGCCGCGTTTCTGGCGGCGATCGACGGGCTGGTGCGGCAAGGGCTGGAAGGCAGCCTCGGGAACGAAACCCAAATCGTCTATGTCTCGCCGTTGAAGGCGCTGTCGAACGATATCAGGCGCAACCTCGAGGCGCCGCTCGCCGGCGTGCGCGAAGCACTGCGTGCCCGGGGTTTGCCCGATGTCGAAATTCGCACCTGGGTGCGGACCGGCGACACACCGCCGGGCGAGCGGCAGAGCATGGGGCGCTCGCCGCCGCACATTGTCGTCACGACACCGGAGTCGCTTTACATCCTGCTCGGCTCCGAGTCGGGCCGCAAAATGCTGGCGACGACGCGCACGGTCATCGTCGACGAGATCCATGCGCTGGCGCCGAACAAACGCGGCTCCCACTTGGCGCTGTCGCTCGAGCGCCTCGCAGCCCTTTGCGAGGGCCCCCCGCTGCGCGTCGGCTTGTCGGCTACCCAGAAGCCGATCGAAACAGTCGCGCGCTTTCTCGTCGGAGCCTGCCATGAAGGCTGGGAGGGTGAGGTGGGCCTCGGCGAACGCTCCGGCGTCCCCCGCCTCACCCCGACCCTCTGCGTCCCCGAGGGCGGAGAGGGAGAAATCACGATCATCGATACTGGCCATCACCGCGCCCGCGACCTCGCCCTCGAAGTCCCTTCCTCGCCGCTCGAAGCGGTGATGTCGGGCGAGGTCTGGCAGCAGGTCTACGACCGATTGACCGAGCTGATCGAGGGGCATCGCACCACCCTGATCTTCGTCAATACGCGCCGCCTGGTCGAGCGGGTGACCCGCCAGCTGTCGGAGCGCCTGAGCGCCGATCGGGTGACGGCACATCATGGCAGCCTCGCCAAGGAACAGCGGTTGGACGCTGAGCAGCGTCTGAAGAGCGGGCAGCTGAAGGCGCTGGTGGCGACGGCCTCGCTCGAGCTCGGCATCGACATCGGCGAGGTCGATCTCGTCTGTCAGCTCGGCTCGCCGCGGTCGATCGCAACCTTTCTGCAGCGGGTGGGCCGTTCGGGACATGCCGTCGACGGCACGCCCAAAGGCCGCCTCTTCCCGTTGTCGCGCGACGAGCTGGTCGAGTGCGCGGCATTGCTCGACAGTGTGGGTCGCGGCGAGCTCGACCGGCTGGCGGTTCCGGAACAGCCGCTCGATGTGCTGGCGCAACAGATCGTCGCCGAAGTCGCGGCACGGGAATGGCAGGAGGACGAGCTCTTCGCGCTGTTCCGCCGTGCGTGGCCCTATCGGGCGCTGGCGCGGGAGGATTTTGCCGGCGTCGTCGCAATGCTGGCCGAAGGCTTTGCCGGCCGGCGCGGCCGCCGCGGCGCGCTGCTCCATCACGACGCCGTAAACCATATGCTGCGCGGCCGGCGCGGGGCCCGGTTGACGGCACTGACCTCGGGCGGGGCCATCCCCGACACTGCCGACTACCAGGTGCTGTTGGAACCGGAGAATCAGATCATCGGCAGCGTCAACGAGGATTGGGCGGTCGAGAGCATGGCTGGAGACGTCTTCCAGCTCGGCAACACGGCCTACCGCATCCAGCGGGTCGAACGCGGCACCGTGCGGGTCGAGGACGCGCAGGGCATGGCCCCTAACATTCCGTTCTGGCTCGGCGAGGCGCCGGGCCGCACCGACGAGCTGTCGCAGTCGGTGTCGCGACTGCGAGCGGAAATCGCCGCCCGCTTGGCAGCCAATCCAGGGGGCGAACGCATTTTACCTTGGCTGGTCCAGGAGGTCGGGATCGCCGAGCCCGCGGCCGAGCAATTGGTCGAATACTTGACGGCGGCTTATCGCGCACTGGGTGTGCTGCCGACCCAAGAGACGCTCGTCATCGAGCGCTTCTTCGACGAAGTCGGCGGCATGCAGCTGGTCATCCATTCGCCCTATGGCAGCCGCATCAACCGTGCCTGGGGATTGGCCTTGCGCAAGCGCATTTGCCGCAAGTTCAATTTCGAGCTGCAGGCAGCAGCGACCGAGGACAATATCGTGCTGTCGCTGACCCGGGCGCACAGTTTCGACCTCGGCGAGGTCCGGCACTATCTGCATACGGCCAGCATCCGGCAGGTGCTGATCCAGGCGCTGCTTGATGCGCCGATGTTCGTCACGCGCTGGCGTTGGGTCGCGGGCGTGTCACTCGCATTGCCGCGCTTCCGCGGTGGCAAGAAAGTGCCGCCGCAGCTCGCCCGGATGGACGCCGAGGACCTGATCGCGGCGATCTTCCCCGATCAGCTCGCCTGTGCCGAGAACCTGGTCGGCGAGCGCGAGATCCCCAACCATCCTTTGGTCCGCCAGACCATCTCGGATTGCCTCGTCGAGGCGATGGACATCGACGGGCTCAGCCGCATCCTCACCTGCCTCGAAGCGGGCGAAATCGACGTCGTCACCCGCGATTTGACTGAGCCATCACCGCTCGCCCTCGAGGTGCTCTCGGCACGACCCTACGCCTATCTCGATGACGCGCCGTTGGAGGAGCGACGGACTCAGGCGGTGATGGCTCGACGGTGGCTGGCGCCGGAGGCCGCGGCCGATATCGGCCGGCTCGATCCCGAGGCGATCGCCCGCGTCAGCGGCGAAGCCTGGCCCGAGGCTACGAGCGCCGACGAGCTGCACGATGTGCTTTCCTGGCTCGGCTTTTTGACCGCGGAGGAGGCTGCGGCGCAACCGACATGGAGCGAGTGGTTTCTCCAGCTGGCGCACGACAAGCGCGCAGCGCGGCTGACGCTGCCCCACCCGCCTCTCGTCACCCCCGCGGAAGCGGGGGTCCAGGGGCCGCTGGATTCCCGCCTTCGCGGGAATGACGACCGAGAGCCGGCACTGTGGATCGCCGCGGAACGCTTGCCCCAGTTCCAGTCACTGTGGCCTGGAGCACGGCTCGACCCGCCGATTGCCGCGCCAGCCGAATATGCCGAGCGCGAATGGCCGACCGAGGAAGCGCTCAGAGAAGTCATCCGCGGCCGGCTCGAGGGCCTTGGGCCTGCCACCGCCGAAGCATTGGCGGCGGCGCTCGGGTGGGAGCCGAAGGACATCGCCGCGGCGCTCTCGGCGCTCGAGGCGGAAGGCTTCGCGCTGCGCGGCCGCTTCACCCCGAACGCTGCAGCGGAGGAGTGGTGCGAGCGCCGCCTGCTCGCCCGCATCCACCGCTACACGGTGGGTCGTCTGCGGGCCGAGATCCAGCCGGTCTCGGCGCGCGACTTCCTACGCTTTCTATTCGGCTGGCAGCGCGTCTCCCCGGATGCGCGCATGGAAGGGCCGGACGCCGTCGAGATCCTGATCCGCCAGCTCGAAGGCTTCGAAGCACCGGCCGGTGCTTGGGAGACCGAGATTCTGCCGGCCCGGCTCACCGGGTACGAGCCGTCGTGGCTCGATGACCAATGCCTCTCCGGGCGCGTTGCCTGGGCGCGGCTGAGACCCCGCAATGTTCGGCCCAACGGCAGCGAGCGTACTGCGACGCCGGTGCGGACAACACCGATCACGTTTTTGGCGCGGCGCCACGCCCCGCTCTGGGCAGCGCTGTCCGCCACCCCCGACGCGGCTCCATGCAGCTCGAAGGCGCAAGCAGTAGCCGATTTCATCCGGCAGTACGGCGCTTCATTCTTCGACGAACTGGTCGAAGGCAGCGGGCTGCTGCGCCCCCAAGTCGAAGAGGCGCTGGCCGAGCTGGTCGCCTCGGGCCTCGTCAATTCCGACAGTTTCGCCGGGCTGCGCGCATTACTCGTTCCCGCGGATCGCCGCACCGGAAGGCGGGGCCGGCGCACCGCGCTCTTCCGCATGGAGGATGCCGGCCGCTGGGCGCTCGCCCGCCGCGCTCCGCCGCTGCCGCAGACCGCGCCCGCGGCCGTCGAGCACGTCGCCCGCGCGCTGCTCTTGCGTTACGGCGTCGTCTTCTGGCGGCTCCTCGAGCGCGAGGCGCCCTGGCTGCCGCCGTGGCGCGACCTGCTGCGGGTCTATCGCCGGCTCGAGGCGCGCGGCGAAATCCGCGGCGGCCGCTTCGTCGCCGGCTTCTCCGGCGAACAATTCGCCTTGCCCGACGCAATCGGCATGCTGCGCGAGACCAGGCGCAAACCGGCTTCGGCAGATTGGATCTCGCTCTCCGGCGCTGACCCCCTCAATCTCGCGGGCATCCTGACCCCCGGACCCAAACTCGCAGCGCTGACCGGCAATCGGCTGCTCTATCGCGACGGCCTTCCGACAGCACTCCTCGCGGGGGGCGATGTCCAGTTTCTCGAAACCCTCGACACCGCCACCCAATGGGAGGCCCGCAAGGCCCTCGTCCGCGGTGCGGTGCCGGCCTCACTTATCGCGCTGTCCTGACGAGGGCGGTCTTGCGTAGCCACGCCGCGACGTGGTCCTGGACGGCATTGTGGATATCCTTTTGTGTGACGCCGGCTCTCTTCGGCACCTTGAACGAGTGGTCGCCGTCAGCGACGACATAAAGATCCGGTGACGGCTCGAGCCGCGACATGATCGGCCGAAGCTCCTCGGGGGTGCCGAAGGCGTCGCGTGCACCCTGAACAAACAGCATCGGCACCTTGATATCCGGCAGATGCGCGGCGCGCAGACGATCGGGTCTGCCGGGAGGATGCAGCGGATAGCCGAGAAACACCAACCCCGCGAGATCTCCGACGCCGGCGGCAGCCACTTGGGAGGCAATCCGCCCACCCATCGACTTGCCGCCGATCACCAAGCGGTCTGCGCTCGACATCATCTGTGGACGAACGGCCGCGATCACCGCGCGGTAGCACGCCTCCAATCTGTCGTTCGGATCGGGAATTCGGCGGCCCTGTTCGCCGTACAAAAAGTTGAAGGTGACCGCATCGATGCCGCGCGCCGCAAGTCCGGTGGCAAACTCGACGATAAAGGCGCTAGTCTGACCCGCACCGGCTCCGGGGCCGAGGATCAGCGTGACGCCGGCTCGGCCGTGCGTCGCGGCGGGATAGAGACGTGCGGTCACGCCGCGGTTCGGCAGGACCTCGACGCTAATCTGTCCGGGCATCGCATCCTCGGCTGGCTGGAACTCGGAATCGGACAGCGGGTGTATTTCGCTATCGGCAGCATATATCTCGCCGGAGCGCCTCTGTGACCGGCAAGTACCCCGGCAGAAAATTCGAGATCAGCGGGGGAGGAACATTATGACCGGCATCCCTAGACAACGCGATATCATCGACCGGCGCGTGCTCGAACAGCAATTGGCGGCCGTTGCGCGTTCGACCCAATCCCCCGCACTCGATCGCGGGCCCATCATCACCCCGCTGAAGGCGGCATTGACCGCCGGCCGCGACGAGATTCGCCGCCGCTTCGAGGCGACCGGCGATGGCGCTGTGGTGGTGCGCGAGCACTGCTTTCTGACCGACCAGCTGATCCGTGTGATGTTCGACTTCGTCACCGGTGAGATCTACCCGCTGCCTAATCCGACCTCGGGGGAGAGGCTGGCGATCGTCGCCGTTGGCGGCTACGGCCGCGGTGAATTGGCACCCTATTCCGACATCGACTTGTTGTTTCTGCTGCCCTACAAGCGGACGCCGCGCACCGAGCAGGTGGTCGAGTACCTGCTCTATCTTTTATGGGACCTCGGCCTGAAGATCGGGCAGGCGACGCGCTCGGTCGATGAATGCCTCCGCCATGCCAAGGCCGATTTGACGATCCGCACGGGGCTGCTCGAGGCGCGCTATCTATGGGGCTACCAGGCGCTCTTTAACGAGCTCAAGAGACGCTTTGATTCCGACATCGTGCGCGGCAGCGCGGCGCAATTCGTCGGAGCCAAACTCGCCGAGCGCGACGCGCGCCACCATCGCGTCGGCGACAGCCGTTATCAGCTCGAGCCGAACATCAAGGAGGGGAAGGGCGGCCTGCGGGACCTGCACACATTGTTCTGGATCGCCAAGTACATCTATCGCACCGACGATGTCGGCAAGCTCGTCGAATTGGGAGTCTTGTCGGCGGAAGAGTCGCAGCGGTTCGACCACGCCCAGAGCTTTCTTTGGACGGTGCGCTGCCATCTCCACTATCTGGCCGGTCGCGCCGAAGAGCGGCTCACTTTCGACCTGCAGGCCCAAATCGCGCGGCAGATGGGCTACGCCGATGACGCGAAAAGCCGCGGAGTCGAGCGGTTCATGAAGGATTATTTCCTGGTCGCCAAGGACGTCGGCGATCTGACCCGAATCTTCTGCGCCATCCTCGAAGCCGATCAGAAGCGCAAGCGCCGGCTCTCCTGGGTGCGCTGGGGCGCCGGGAGGCGGGAGCTCGGCGGGTTCGTGCTGGACGGCGAGTGGTTGACGATACCGGCCGAGGATTTCTTCAAGAAGGACCCGGTGGCGCTCCTGCGGCTCTTTCATGTTGCGCAGGAGCATGGGCTCGACATCCATCCGCGCGCTTTGCGGGCCGCGAGCCAATCGTTGCGACTGGTCGACCCTCTACGCGAGGAGCCCGAGGCCAATCGACTATTCCTCGACATCCTGACCTCGCGCAAGGATCCGGAAACCGCACTGCGGCGGATGAACGAGGCCGGGATCCTGGGCCGCTTCATCCCCGATTTCGGTCGGGTCGTCGCGCAGATGCAATACGACATGTACCATCATTACACGGTCGACGAGCACACGCTCTTCGCCATCGGAATCCTGCACAAGATCGAGACCGGGGTGCTCAAGGAGGAGCATCCGCTCGCCACCGACCTCGCAGCGACGATCGTCTCCCGCCGCGCGCTCTACCTGGCGGTGCTGCTGCACGATATCGCCAAGGGGCGCGGCGGCGATCACTCCGAGATCGGCGAGCGCATCGCGCTGGAGCTCGGGCCGCGGCTCGGCCTCTCGGGCGAGGAAACCGAGACGGTAGCCTGGCTGGTGCGCTGGCACCTGCTGATGAGCGGTACCGCGTTCAAACTCGACATCAGCGACCTGAAGACCGTCGGTGATTTTGTCGAGCGAGTGCAATCGCCAGAGCGGCTAAAGCTGCTGCTGGTTCTGACCGTGGCCGACATCCGCGCCGTCGGTCCCAATGTGTGGAACGGCTGGAAGGCGGCGCTGCTGCGCGAACTCTACCATCGCGCGGTCGAGGTGATGTCAGGCGGGTTGACCGTGGAGGGGCGGGACTTGCGGGTCGCTACGGCGCAGGCGGCGGCGCGGCGACTGCTGCCCGATTTCAGCGAAGAAGAATTCACCACCTTCGCCGCCCGCGGCTACCCGTTCTATTGGCTGTCCTTCGATCCCGAGACCCATGCCCGGCACGCCCGGCTGATGCGCGAGGCCGCAGCCAGCGGCGCGCCGCTCACCGTCGAAAAACGCGTCGATCCACAGCGATCGGTGACCGAGATCACCCTCTACACCGCCGATCACGCGGGCCTCTTCTCGCGCATCGCCGGGGCGCTGGCGATCAGCGGTGCCAACATCGTCGACGCCAGGATCATGACGATGTCGAACGGGATGGCGCTCGACACCTTCTGGGTCCAGGATCTGGCGGGGCGCCCATTCGACCGCCCGGACAAGCTCGCCAGGCTGGCCGTGATCTTCGAGAATGTGCTGACCGGCGATCTGAAGCCGCATCGCGAGCTCGCCCGCCCGCCCGCCTTCCCGAGCCGAACGCGGGTTTTCACCGTGATGCCTCGCGTGCTCGTCGACAACAAGGCGAGCGCCTCACACACGGTCATCGAAGTCAATGGCCGCGACCGGCCGGGTCTCCTCTATGAAGTGACCCGCGAGCTGACGCGGCTCAATCTGCAGATCTCGAGCGCCAAGATCTCGACCTACGGCGAGAAGGTCGTGGACGTCTTCTATGTCAAGAATTTGTTCGGCCACAAGGTCGAGCAGCCGGCGAAGCTCAGCGAGATCCGCAGCACCCTCGAAGCCGTGTTGGCCCAGGGGAACGCACCCGCGCCACCGGAGACCCGGCGCGAGCGCGTCGCCGCGGAATAGCGGTGACGACCCCTGGCGATTTCCCTGCCGGACGGGGAAATGCAGGGAGAATTGCGTCGCAGCCACCCTCCGAGACAAAAATTAATTGTATATCAGTATCTTAAGCCATAATTGCGACGCTTCCGGGACGCCTTGGCAGGGGAATTCTCACAGTTTTTTGACGCCGAGGCCTACTCCCGCAGGTCCTCGAAGAATTCCTTGACCCGGGCGAAGAAGCCTTCGCTTTCGGGGTGGGTGCGGCGGTTCTCGCCTTCCTTTTCGAATTCGCGCAGCAGCTCCTGCTGCCGCTTGCTCAGATTGACCGGGATCTCGACAACCGCCTCGATGAACATGTCGCCGCGGGCGGCCGAGCGCAGCACCGTCATCCCCTTCGACCGGAGGCGGAACTGGTGCCCCGATTGCGTTCCAGCCGGCACCGTAACGCGCGTCCGGCTGCCATCTACGGTCGGGACCTCGATCGTGCCGCCGAGGGCTGCCGTCGTGATCGGGAGCGGCACCCGACAATGGATGTGGGCGCCGTCGCGCTGGAAGATCCGATGCGGGGTGACGCTGATGAAGATGAAGAGATCACCCGCTGCGGCGCCGCGGATACCGACCTCGCCTTCTCCGCCAAGGCGGATGCGGATGCCGTCCTCCACCCCGGCCGGGATATTGACCGACAGCGTCTTCTCGCGCCTCGCCCGGCCCTGGCCGCCGCACGTCTTGCACGGATTGTCGATGACCCGTCCGGCACCCTGGCAGCCGGCGCAGGTCCGCTCGATCGTGAAGAAGCCCTGCTGGGCGCGGACGCGCCCGCGGCCGTGGCAGGTCGGGCAGGTTATCGGCTTGGCCCCAGCCTCGGCACCGCTGCCCTTGCACTGCTCGCAAGCGACCAGGGTCGACACGCGGATCGTCGTCTGCTTGCCGCGGAAGGCCTCCTCGAGTGAAATCTCGAGGTTGTACCGCAGGTCGTTGCCGCGGCTCGGCCCGCCTGGGCCGCGCCGTCCGCCCATGAACTCGCCGAACATCTCGTCGAAGATGTCGGCAAACCCGCCCGCGGCGAAGCCGAAATCCCCTGGCCCCCGCCCACCGCCTTGTTCGAAGGCGGCATGGCCAAAGCGATCATAGGCGGCGCGCTTTTGATCGTCTTTGAGGATGTCGTAAGCTTCGGTGAGGTCCTTGAACTTTTGCTCGGCACCCTTGTCGCTGGCATTGCGGTCGGGGTGATATTGCATCGCGAGCTTGCGATAAGCCCGCTTGAGCTCGTCGGCGCTCGCCGATTTGGAGACGCCGAGGATCTCGTAAAAGTCCTGTTTAGCCATGACCGAAAGGCGCTCGATTAAAGGGCTTGCCACCACGTCCTACCCCGGCGGAACACCCCGCCGGGGTAGTCGCATCCGATCCCATCTCGGTGACGAGGCGCTTATGCGGAGCCGCGCTTCTTGTGGTCGTCGACCTCCTCGAAATCCGCGTCGACGACCTTGTCGTTACCGCCGCCGCCTGCGGCGCCGCCAGAGGCTTGGCCGCCGGGGGACGGACCGCCACCGCCTTCGCCAGCGCCGGCCTGTTGCGCCTGCTGCGCTTTATAGAGCGCCTCGCCGACGTTCATCGAGGCCTGCGCCAGGGCTTCGGTCTTGGCCTTGATCTGCTCGGTGCTGTCGCTGCCGAGGGTGTCCTTCAGCGCTTGGATCGCCTGCTGCACGGCATCCTTGTCACTTTCGGGAACTTTGTCGCCGGCTTCGCTCAGGGTCCGCTCGGTCGTATGGATCAGCGCATCGGCACTGTTTTTCGCCTCGACCAACTCGCGCTTGCGCTTGTCTTCCTCGGCATGCGCTTCGGCATCCTTGACCATGCGGTCGATATCCGTCTCCGACAAGCCACCCGACGCCTGGATGCGGATCTGCTGCTCCTTGCCGGTCGCCTTGTCCTTGGCCGAGACCTGCACGATGCCGTTGGCGTCGATGTCGAACGTCACTTCGACCTGCGGCATGCCGCGCGGCGCCGACGGGATGCCGACGAGGTCGAACTGGCCGAGCAGCTTGTTGTCCGAGGCCATCTCGCGCTCGCCTTGGAAGACGCGGATCGTGACCGCTGTCTGGTTGTCCTCGGCAGTCGAGAAGGTCTGGCTCTTTTTGGTCGGGATCGTCGTGTTGCGGTCGATCAGCCGGGTAAAGACGCCGCCCAGGGTCTCGATGCCGAGCGACAACGGGGTCACGTCGAGGAGCAGGACATCCTTGACCTCGCCCTTCAGCACTCCCGCCTGGATCGCCGCGCCGATGGCGACGACCTCGTCCGGGTTGACGCTGCGGTTCGGCTCCTTGCCGAAGAACTGCTTGACCGTCTCGATGACCTTGGGCATGCGGGTCATGCCGCCAACCAGGATCACCTCGTCGATCTCGGAGGCCCTGAGCCCGGCATCCTTGAGGGCGCTGCCGCACGGGCCAATGGTGCGCTGGATCAGGTCGTCCACCAGCGCTTCGAGCTTCGAGCGGGTCAGCTTGATGTTGAGATGCTTGGGCCCGTGCTGATCGGCGGTGATGAACGGCAGGTTGACGTCGGTCTGCACCGATGACGACAGCTCGATCTTTGCCTTCTCCGCCGCTTCCTTAAGCCGCTGCAGAGCGAGGCGGTCGTTGCGCAGGTCGATCCCCTGCTCCTTGCGGAACTCGTCGGCCAGATAGTCGATAATCTTCTTGTCGAAATCCTCGCCGCCGAGAAAGGTGTCGCCATTGGTCGACTTGACCTCAAAGACGCCGTCGCCGATCTCGAGGACCGAGATGTCGAAGGTGCCCCCGCCGAGATCGTAGACCGCGATCGTTCCGCTGCCTTTCCGCTCCATCCCGTAGGCGAGCGCCGCCGCAGTGGGCTCGTTGATGATGCGCAGTACTTCTAGCCCGGCAATTCTGCCGGCGTCCTTGGTCGCCTGGCGCTGGCTGTCGTTGAAATAGGCCGGAACGGTAATGACTGCCTGGTCGACCGTCTCACCGAGATAGGCCTCGGCCGTCTCCTTCATCTTCTGCAGAATGAATGCGCTGATCTGAGACGGGGCATATTTCTTGCCGCGGCTCTCGACCCAGGCGTCGCCGTTGTCGCCCGTGATGATCTTGTAAGGAACGAGATCCATGTCCTTTTTGACCATCGGGTCGGTGAAGCGACGCCCGACCAGGCGCTTGATGGCAAAGAACGTGTTCTCGGGATTGGTCACCGCCTGGCGCTTTGCCGACTGGCCGACGAGGCGTTCGCCCGATTCGGTGAAAGCCACCATCGAGGGGGTCGTGCGCATGCCCTCGCTGTTCTCGATAACCTTGGCGTTTCTGCCTTCCATTACGGCGACGCAGGAGTTCGTTGTGCCGAGATCGATACCGATGACCTTGCTCATGGACACCTCATTTCAAAGCAGGACCGGACGGCCCGGGGAAGCACCGTCCCGATCCCCCGGGAAGTGATTGATCAGTCATCCCCTGACTGTGGTTGGGGTTATATATGTGAGGGCTCAGACCGCTACAACCGGTCAGGACGCACGGGTTAGGCCGCCTCAAGCAACCGTATCGGCGGATTCGACAGGCTCCCCCGGCTTCGACGTCTCCTTGGCAACGCCAACCATTGCCGGCCGCAGCAGGCGGTCGTGCAATACATACCCGGGCTGCAGCACCTCGATGACGGTGCCGGCGCACTTGCCTGGCCGCTCGGCCTCGAAGATCGCCTGATGGAAATTGTGGTCGAAGCGCTCGCCTTCGGGGTCGATGCGCCGAACGCCGTTTCTCTCGAAGACGCCAAGGAGCTCGCGTTCGGTCGCCTCGACGCCTTCGAGAAGGCTCTTCGTGCGCTGGTCCCTGGCCTCCTCCACGGGCAGGCTGTCGAGCGCTCGGCGCAAATTGTCCGCCACCGAGAGCAGCTCTTTAGCGAAGCCCGCAACCGCATATTTCGCCGCATCTTCGCGTTCGCGCTGGCCACGGCGGCGGACGTTCTCAGTCTCTGCGAGCGCCCGCAACAGGCGATCCTTTTGCTCGGCAAGTTCCGCTTCGAGCGCGGCCACTCGGGCCTCGGGCGAGAGTTCCTCCGCCTCCGCCGCAGCCGGCTGCTCGGCGTTGTTGTTCGCCGCTGTCTCCTCTTCAGCAGGCACTGTCTTCTGCTCCCTTCCGGTATCGTTCATCGTTGATCCTATCCGATAAGGCGCCCGATCACCTTGGCGGTATAGTCGACCATAGGAATGATCCGGGCATAGTTGAGTCGGGTGGGGCCGATGACCCCGATCGCGCCTACGATCTGCTCCCGGCTGTTGTGGTAGGGTGCAATAACCACCGAGCAGCCGGTGATCCCAAAGAGGTGGCTCTCGGCGCCAATAAAGATTTGCACCCCTTCGCCTTGCTTGCTTGCATCCAGCAGACGCAGCATCGTCTCGCGGGTTTCGAGCATTTCGAAAAGAGTGCGCAGCCGTTCAAGATCGGTCAGCGCGGTCACATCCTCAAGCAGATTGGCCTGGCCGCGGACGATCAGTGCGCTGCCTTCGCCCCCGGCCCAGCTGGCTAAGCCGGTAGCGACGAGCTTCGAGGTGAGTTCGTCGAGCCGCGCCTTGTTCGAAGCGATCTCTTCCTCAATCTCAGCCCTTGCTTCCTCGATCGTCCGACCGATCAGCCTAGCGTTGAGATAATTGCCCGCCGAGACAAGGGCGGCGGGTGGCAATCCTAATGGCAGCTCGATGACGCGGTTCTCGACGAGCCCGTCCTCGGTCACCAGGACAACCAGTGCCCGGCCCGGCCCGAGATGCACGAATTCCAAGTGCTTCAGCGGGCGCTCTTGTTTCGGGACGACGACGATTCCAGCGCAATGCGACAGGCCGGATAGCGCGCTCGTCGCCTCCTCCAGCGCCTGGGCGAGGCTTTTGCCGCGGGCCGCGCAAAGGCTCTCGATGCTGCGCCGCTCGTCCTCGGCGAGGCGGCCGATTTCGAGCAGACCGTGAACAAACAGCCGCAAACCCGCCTCGGTCGGCAGTCGCCCGGCAGAGGTATGGGGGGCATAAAGCAGTCCGGCCTCCTCGAGATCGGCCATGACATTGCGGATCGTTGCCGGCGACAGATTTTGTCCGAGGCGGCGCGACAAGGTACGCGAGCCGACCGGCTCGCCGGTGGCGACGTAGCCGTCGACGATCACGCGAAAAATTTCGCGGCTGCGCTCGTTGAGTTCGTAAATCGGCGATGGTGTGGCGGATTGAGGCATGCTTCGGTCGCGTCTAAAAAGCAGATCCCGGCAGGAACTCCCGCCCCGGCGGCGATCGATCTATGACACCCTCTCAGGCCGTGACTTGGTCACCCGATGCTCGCCACCCATAGTGTCCGCGAGATTTAGGGACGCCGACCACGCGCGTCAACTCGGCGAAAACCGGTCATTTTCCACTCTCGGCGGGTCAGAAATCCATGGCGGATCAGAATGTCTTCTTGAACTCGGACCGGTAGGTCTGGCCGCTGGGCTTGGTCATCTGCCCGACGAGATCGGCGATCGCCGGTCGAAATGCGAATTGGGTGCCGTCGGAGTTCTGAAACCTGAGCTCGTCGTCATGGATGATCCCGGTGCCGTGCAGCACGCCGCCGGACACCCGCGTGCTCGGTCCGAGGGGTCCGTAGACGTAAATGATCGCCGCGGTGCCATCGGGCTGCACTTCGGTGACGACCAATGCCGCGCAAGTATTGGCGTCCCAGGCCGCATCGCTCCAGGGGCCGAGAAAGCGCCGATAGGGCTCGGGAACGCTCGACGGGTCCGCGATCCGATAGGTGATGGTCTGCTCGCAAAAGACCCGCCCGGGCTGAGGCTCGGCCACGGGCGGCGCCGGCTGGGCCATGACCGAGCGGGCAGCCAGCAGCACAAGACATGTAACGCATGAGAGCACCGCCGGACGACGGAACATGGCCGGGCTACGAACGGCGGACCTCGCGCAACCGCCGCACATCGGCGCGGCCGGCGCTGAGGATGTAGCCGACATCCGAGCCGCCGGTCAGATAGCGCATCCCGAGCTGCAGAAGCCAGGTCTGGAATTCGAGGTCTTCCCGGACCCCGCCGACCCCCATCCATTTGCCGTGCGCCCGCGACGCTCTGGCGGTCGTTTCGTAGGCCTGACGCATGCGGGCATGATTGCATTGGCCGGGGATGCGCATCTCGGTGCTCAGATCGCTTGAGCCGATATGCAGCATGTCGATGCAGTCGACCGCTGCGATCACGTCGGCGTTCCCGATCGCTTCCGGCGTTTCGAGCATCGCGATCAGCAAGGTTTCCTGGTTGAGATAGCTGTTGATCTCACCCTGGGAGCGTGCCGCGTAGCCGAGCGTCGGCCCGGAGCCCGAGGCCGAACGGTGGCCGTGCGGCGGGTAGCGGCAGCTCTCGACGACGGCCTCGGCCACGGTGCTGACATGCGGGACCATCACCCCCTGCGCCCGCAATCGAGGATCCGGGTGGCGTCATGCGCGTCGCGCGAGCTCACCCGGGCGATCGGCGTGATGCCTATACCAAGTGCCGCCACGCAGATTGCCGCGGCCGTCTCGAGCGAGGTCGGATTGTGCTCGAGATCGATATAAATCGCATCGAAGCCGCAGGCGCCGGCGATCATCGCGATGTTCGGCGTGCGCATCTGGTTGACCCCCATGCACAACACCAGCTCGCCTGCGGCGAGCTTACGCTTGGCATGGTTCTCTCCGACTGCGTTAGCCATGGGCGTGTTCCCTTCCGCAAGCATGCGAGCACCAGCATCACCTCGCCGCCAGCCGTGCGCAACCATCGTTTCGACTTACTCCTCAGGCCCGGGCACCAGGCTTATGGCAAACCAGACCGGAGCCGAAGGCGCCGGCGACGGCTGTTCGATCTCGCGAAACCCACAAGCGCGATAGAACCGGATGGCGCGGCGGTTGGCGGTGCCGACCGCCAGGTGTGCGCCGCGCGCCCCCATGTCCCGAACCGCTCCGAGCCAACGGTCCATCAATCGCCGTCCGACGCCGACCCCGCGCAGATGCGGCAAAAGGTTGATGTGCAGATGGGCGGGGTAGGGTCCGGTGATGGCTCCAGCCGCGCAACTCGGGTGGTGGATGCGGTAGCTCATCAGTTGGTCGGCGCTCCACCCGGCGCGTGGCTCATCGGACGGATCGCGGTAGAGCTTTCTGAGCCCAGGCCACCATTCGGTTTCCAGCCGGGTCTCGAAGTCGCGGGTATCGGGTGCACCGACGATGTAGCCCCCTACGCCATGGGAGTCTTCGGCGACATATACGGTGAGCGGACTGAGAACGGCGTAGGGCGCGGCGTAAACATGCCCGACCAGTCTGGGATCGCGATAGCGGGCGGAAGCGTCGTCGCCGCCGGCGGCCGTCGCCAGGCAGATGCGGTAGAGGTCCTCCAGATCGGCCGAACGGAAGGCGCGGATTTCGACCATTTGCGGCTTCCTCATGCTCCCGGTTCCGGACAACACGCTACGCCCGGTCGATCGCGTCTTGCCAGCGCCATCGCCCCGGTGCATGCCTTTGCCGACCCAGAACCGCGAGGGCTTCAAGCAATGTCGCGATACGTCGTTTCAACAATACGAATTATCACGATGGCCGGCATGCTGAATGCCTGCCTGGTCGCGCTGGCCTCGCCATCCGACGCCGCGGGTATGGGTGTTGCTCGTGACGCGGCGGCGCGAGCGATACTGGCTCAGACGAGGCCGAACGCCCCGCCCGCGCCGAATATCGAAGCCAACCTTGCGAGCCTGCGTCAGAAACTGCAGATCACACCCGCCCAGGAAGCCCAGTTCTCTGCGGTCGCCAACGTGATGCGGGAGAACGCCCGAGCAGGGGCCAGCGCTCCGCAACAGCCGCCGGCGAACGCAACGGCCGTTGATGATCTGCGCGCGGAGATTCAATATGACGAGGTCGAGCTCGCCGGCCTGAAAAGGCTGTTGCCCGCTCTCGAAGCCCTGTATTCGACGCTGTCGCCGGCCCAGAAGAAGACCGCCGACGCCGTCTTCCGCCAGGGCCCCGGCGGATGAGGCGCGCACCACCCTAGACACGAGCTAAGGAGAATCGGCCGATGACGACAGTCCCGCTGCCCCTGAGCGATTTCCTGGTCCTCGACTTGACCGCGCATCGCGCCGGCCCGACGGCGGTGCGCCAGCTCGCCGACTGGGGCGCCCAGGTCATCAAGATCGAGCCGTCAGGCGAATTGGTCGACGCGACCGGCAGCCGCCGCGACGGCCCCGATTTCCAGAACCTGCACCGCAACAAGCGGGCGATGACATTGAACTTGAAGAGCGACGAGGGCCGGGCGATCTTCTTCAAGCTCGCCGAGCGCGCCGACGTCGTCGTCGAGAACTACAAATCCGATGTGAAGCACCGGCTCGGCATCGACTACGAGGCGGTGCGCAAGATCAACCCGCGCATCGTCTATGGCAGCATCTCGGGCTTTGGTCAGGACGGGCCCTACGAGGGCCGCGCGGGGGTCGACCAGATCGCCCAAGGGATGGGCGGGCTGATGTCGATCACCGGCCATCCCGGGCAGGGGCCGGTGCGCGTCGGCATCGCCATCAACGACACCTCGGCCGGTCTGTTGCTGTCCTACGGGATTGTGCTGGCGTTGCTCAACCGCGAGCGCACCGGCGAGGGTCAATGGGTCCATACCTCGTTGCTGGAAGCGCAGATCTTCATGCTCGACTTTCAGGCGGCGCGCTATCTGATGAAGGGCGAGGTCGCCGGCCAGGAAGGCAATTTCCACCCGACCTCGCCGGGCACCGGCATGTTCCAGACGGCCGACGGCTACATCAACGTTGCCGCCTCAGGCGACAATCTGTGGCGGCGCTTCTGCGAGGCCGCCGGTGCCACGGACCTGCTCACCAATCCCGATTTTGCGACCGTGGTCGCGCGGGCCAATAACCGCCCGGCGCTGATTACGCATCTGAACGAGATCATGCGCCGGCATCCTAGCGCCTACTGGGTCGAGCTGTTAACCAAAGTTGGCGTCCCCTGCGGGCCGATCAACACGATCGACGAGACCTTCGCCGATCCGCAGGTCCAGCATCTCGGGATCGCCAAGCCGATCAGCCACCCCAAGCTCGGGCCGCAGAAGGTAGTCGGCCAGCCGATCCATATGAGCGGCTACCCGCAGCCCGACCAACTGCGCCCGACCCCGGATCAAGGGCAGCATACCGACGCGGTACTACAAGAGATCGGCTACGACGCGGAGGCGATTGCGGCGCTGCGTCAACGCGGCGTCGTTTGAGAGCGAGTAACCGACCTAAGATAGGCGATGGCGGCGCCCGAACCGCAAACATTAAGCCCCACTATAGATCCGGCGGCGCCATTGCAGCGTGGCACCGCCGGTTGGCGCCGGCGAGTTTTTCGGCTGTTCAGCGGAATCCCGGTCACCACCGTAATCCTGTTGCTCGCCGGTGTTGTTGTGACGCTGTTCATCACCCGGTGGGACGCGTGGGTCGGCGCCAGTGTTCGGCAGACCACAGACGATGCCTACGTCCGCGGCGACATCACGCCGTTGAGCGCCAAGATCGAGGGCTACATCCGGCGGGTGCCGGTCAACGATTTTCAGCAGGTCAAGCAAGGCGACCTGCTGATCGAGATCGAGGACGACGACTACCGCGCCCGTCTCGCGCAGGCCGAAGCGGAGTTCGCGGGCGCCGAAGCGGCGGTCGACAATTTGAAGTCGCGCAAGGCCCTGCAACATACGCAGATCGCCGAGGCGCAGGAAGCGATCAACGCCATCCAGGCCGATGTCGATCGTACCCACAAGGAAGCGGTGCGTCAGCGGGCTTTGTTGGCCAGCACCTTCGGCACCCCACAAAAGGTCGAGCAAGCGGTTGCCGAAGAAATGCGCTTCCAGGCAAACCTGGCGCGCGGCGAGGCTGCGCTCGCCGCGGCGCAGCGGCAGATGGCGGTCCTCGACACCGAGGAAGCCCAGCTGCGCGCGGCGGCGAAGGCAAAGCAGGCCGCAACCGATCTCGCCAAGATCGAGTTCGGCTACACGCGCATTACCGCGCCGATCGACGGCATGGTCAGCGAGCGCGGCGTGCGCACCGGGCAATATGTTCATGACGGGACCCAGGTCATCTCGGTCGTGCCGCTTCGGAACGTCTGGGTCGTCGCCAATTACAAGGAAACCCAGCTGACCCACGTCAGAATCGGCCAACGCGCGGAGATCATGATCGACACCTTTCCGGGCGTCGTGGTCGCCGGGCGCGTCGACAGCATTTCGCCGGCCAGCGGGTCGCAATTCACGCTGCTGCCGCCCGACAACGCGACCGGCAATTTCACCAAGGTCGTGCAGCGCATTCCGGTCAAGATCACGCTCGATCCGGGACACCCGCTCGAAGGCCAGCTGCGCCCCGGCATGTCGGTGATCGCCACGATCCGCACCGACACCGGCCCCGAAACTCCGTGATAGGCACCGCCCCGGCGGTCCCGATCGCCGCGCCGACTCCACTGGCGGCACGTTGCCCGAGGCCGCTGCTCGGTGTCATCGCCGTGCTATTCGGTGCCTTTCTGTCCAGCCTCAACACCCGTCTGACGACCTTCGGTTTGGCTGATATCCGCGGCGGTATGGGGCTGGGCTTTGATGAAGGTTCCTGGCTGACGACGGTATTCGGCGCGGCTCAGATGGTGGCGGCGCCGAGTGCCGCCTGGCTCAGCTTGGTGGTCGGAACGCGTCGGTTTCTGCTGTGGACTAGCGTGATCTTTGCATTGACCTCGCTGATGATCCCGTTCACGCGGGACTACGGCACGGTCATCACGCTTCAGGCGGTGCGCGGGCTCGCGGTCGGTGCCTTCATCCCTGCGTCCCTGGGATTCATTTTGCGCAGCCTCGCGCCGCAATGGTGGATCTGGGGCTTGGCGGCTTATGCGTTCCGTTTCGTGTTCTCGCAGAACATCGCGGGATCACTCGAAGCCTTCTATTCGGAAAGCGGCGCCTGGCAGTGGATCTTCTGGCAGAATGCTCTCCTCACACCGGTGATGACCGCGCTCGTCTGGTACGCAATGCCGCGCGAAGGGGTCAATCACACGCTGCTCGGCCAGACTGATTGGCGGGGGCTCGCGCTCGTCGGGATCGGGCTCGGCATGATCTATGCCGGGCTCGATCAGGGCAACCGCCTCGATTGGCTGAATTCGGGTGTGGTTTCGGGGCTTTTCGCCGGCGGCGGATTATTGGTGACCGCCTTTATCGCGACCGAGCTGACAGCACAGCATCCGCTGATCCGCCTGCGCGTGGTGGCAGAGCGGAATGTCTGGCTTTCCGCCGTGCTGATCTCGATATACGGCTTTGGGGTGATGGCGACGGCCTATGTGCTGCCGGACTATCTGACGCGGGTGCAAGGGCTGCGCGAGCTGCAGATCGGCGACGTCCTGAATTGGGTCGCGCTGCCGCAATTTGTCTTCGTCCCGCTTGCGGCCATCTTGCTGCGCCGCATCGACGCGCGGATATTGATTGCGATCGGTTTCGCGCTGATTGCCTATGCCAGCTGGCTCAATACCGGACTAACCCACGACTGGGCGGGGGGCGATTTCCTTCCTTCGCAAATCGCCGGGGCGGTGGGGCTCGCTTTCGGAATCACTGCCCTGATTGTCTTCGGCGTCGCAAACATCACGCCCGCCGAGGCGCCGACGATCGCCGCAGTGATTCAGATCGGCCGGCTCTTTGGCAACGAGATCGGCACTGCTTTCGTCCAGACCTATGTGCGAATCCGCGAGCAGGTCTACTCCAACCTGACCGGGTTGCACTTCGTCGCCGGCTCACATCGGTCCGACAGCGCGGTCGCGACGGCTACCGCGTTTTTCACGGCGCGTCCGATAGGTGCGGGTGACCCGACATTGCAGGGCTTTGTCGGGATCAGCAATCTGATCCGGCGGGAAGCCTATGTCCTCGGCTATATCGACGGGTTCTGGATCATCGCCTGGGTACTGACCGCAGGCATTATGTTGCTGCTGTTGCTGCGGCCCCCGCCGCCCAATCCGTTGACCCCACCAAGGAGCGATGGTTGATACAATAGCTGCCCGCCGGATCTCCAGTCCGGCGGGCAGCTGGTCCGGGATCAAGCGCTTTGCGGCTGATCAGAGGGCCCCGGTTGGCGACGGCGCTCGGCCATGAACTGGTCGAACTCCACCTTGTCCTTGGCGTGCCGCAAGCGATCGAGGAATGCCTTGAACTCGCGCTGCTCTTCTTCGAGCCGACGGAGGGTTTCGTCGCGGTACTCGTCAAAGGCACGGTTGCCGCTCGAACTCTGGTAGCCGCCTGCGCTCCACCGCTCGGCGGCTGCCTGCATGCGCCCCATCCGCTGCTGCATTCGGTCCATGCGCCGCTGCCAGCGATCGCCGCTGCCGTGTGCCCAGCATGCCATTCGTCCACTCCCTACGAGATACCCGAGAAGCACGAGACCGAGCGGCCAGAACAGGATGAAGCTAACGATCGTCAGCCCGATCCATGCCGGCTTGCCGATGTCGTCCAGACGCGCCGCGAAATCCATTGCCGCCTCGATGTGAATGTTTGTAACATTCACATATGTACGGCTCCCAACCCTGTCAAGCGCAATCGGATCAGCGCTCCGGCACTTCCGGCGGGGCGAATAGACCGAGCCCGCGCAAATAAACCAGCACCCCGGCCTCGAGTAGCTCTTCGGCGCTCATCGGCAGCCGGCGCCGGCCGCTGTCGCCGCGGGCGAAGAGCGAGGCGACGCCGTGCGATAATGCCCAGATGTGGAGGCTCATCATCAGCGCGGGCGGGCGTTTATCCGCCGGCAGGCGCAGGCAGAGGGTCTCGGACGCTCGGCGCAATACCGCAAAGCTGCGCTCAGCGACCTCACGGAGATCAAGATCATCGTCGAGCGACAGCCCGGCCTCGAACATCGCCGAATAATAGGCCGGCTCGTCATGGGCAAAGGCCAGATAGGCCCGGCCGACATTCTCGAACGCGGCGAACGGTTCGGGCCGCCCATCGTTCCAGGTATGCTCGAGATGCGCGGCAAAGAGCTCGAACCCGCGGCGCGCGACATCGGCGATCAGCGCATCGCGATCGCGGAAATGGCGATAAGGTGCCGCCGAGCTGACGCCGGCCGAGCGGGCGGCGTCGGCAAAGGTGAACCCGGCCGGGCCCTTTTTCGCGATCAGGTCGAGGGCGGCCTGGATCAGCGCTTCGCGCAGATTGCCGTGATGATATCCGCGGCGCCCTCCCGGCCCTTGTCCCGACCAGCTCATGTGAAATGCTTTTACATCAGCTTCCCGCAAAGCGCGAGTTGACAGATTGGGTCGTAAGTGATCTACCGATTTAATCTATCCGTATAGATGAAGAGATGTATATATATGGCCTTCCACATCAGAGACGAGGCGACCGACAAGGCGGTTCGGCGGCTCGCGAAGCTCAAACGCAAGACCCTTACGCAGACTATTCGCGAAGCGGTCGAGCATGAATATGAGCGTGCCCGATCCGAGATTCCGCTGATCGAACGGTTGAAGCCGATCCAGGACCAGTTCGCCTCCCTCCGCAGACCGGGCGGGTTGCCGGCCGACAAAGCGTTCTTCGACGAGTTGTCAGGCGATATCTGATGTTTTTGGACGCCTCGGCGATCATTGCCATCATCGCCCGCGATAGCGATGCCGCAGCTCTTGCCGTGCGGCTCCGCCAGGCGAGCACAGTGCACACTTCTCCGATTGCGGTCTACGAGGCGGTTCTCGGCCTTGTGCGGATCGGGAATACGGCGATCCAGGATGCCACCGCCCTACTCGATCGCTTTCTTGAAGAGATACAGGCTCAAATTATCCCGATCACCGCCGAAATCGGACGCGGCGCGGTGACGGCATTCGAACGGTATGGCAGGGGACGACATCCCGCATCGCTCAACATGGGCGATTGCTTTGCCTATGTGTGCACCCGCGCGCTTGACGTGCCAATCTTGTTCAAGGGCGATGATTTTCCCTTGACCGATCTTACGGTTGCTTGAGGTCCGCGGCGAAACGCCTCCGGGATCACATGGCGATCTTCTTCACCAGCGATACGCATTTCGGCCACGGCGGCGCGCTCGGGCTATATCGTCGGCCGTTCGCCTCGGTCGCGGCGATGAACGAGGCGCTGGTCGCGCGGTGGAACGAGACGGTCGGGCCGGACGACGTGGCATGGCATCTCGGCGACTTCGCCATTCGCCAGCGCCCAGCGGTGGTCGCCGAGCTGCTCGCTCGGCTCAGTGGCCGCAAGCATCTCGTCGCGGGCAACAACGACCCGCCGGCAACGACAGAGCTCGACGGTTGGGAAAGCGTCCAGCCTTATGTCGAGACCGCCGTGGGAGATGTCTCGCTGGTGCTGTGCCACTACCCGTTTCGCAGCTGGCGCGGCATGGGCAAGGGCTGGCTCAATCTGCATGGCCACAGCCACGGGCGGCTGAAGCCGCTGCCGCGGCAGTTCGACGTTGGAGTCGACGTCTGGGAGTTCCGACCGGTCACTTTGGGCGAGATCCTGGACGCTCGCCGCTGACGGCTGAGGATTGTGAAACAGGCGCCGAGCGTGCAGAATCGTCGGATCGGACGCGCGATCGCAGGGAGGACGGGGTGCAGCTGAACCGCGACGAATTGCTGAAGGCATATCGCGACATGGCGACGATCCGCCGCTTCGAGGAGCGGGTGCAGGAAGAGTTCTCCAAGGGCGGCATCCCCGGCTTTGTCCATCTCTATGCCGGCGAGGAGGCGGCCGCGGTCGGCGTCTGCTCCCATCTCGGGTCCCGGGATTACATCGCCAGCACCCATCGCGGGCACGGCCACAGCATCGCCAAGGGCTGCGATCCGGCGCTGATGATGCAGGAGCTCTTCGCCAAGAAGGGCGGGCTGTGCGGCGGCAAGGGCGGCTCGATGCACATCGCCGATCTCGACCGCGGGATGCTCGGCGCCAACGGCATCGTCGGCGGCGGCCCGCCGCTGGTCGTCGGCGCGGCCTTGACCGCCAAGACCTTGGGGCGTGGCACTGTCGCGGTCTCGTTTACCGGCGATGGCGGCTCGAACCAAGGGACCACCTTCGAGGCGATGAATATGGCGGTGGTGCTGAGATTGCCGGCGATCTTCGTGTTCGAGAACAACCAGTATGGCGAAGGCACCGGGGTCGGCTACGCAGTCGGCAGCCACGACATTGCCGGCCGTGCGGCCGGTTTCGGCCTGCCGGCAGTCAAGGTCAACGGCGATGACTTTTTCGCGGTGCACGAGGCGGCGGGCGAGGCGGTCGAGCGGGCCCGTGCCGGTGGCGGACCCAGCGCCATCGAGGTCGATACCTGCCGTTTCTACGGGCATCACTCGGGCGACGCGCAGCTCTATCGCGGCAAGGACGAGGTTAGGCGATTGCGCGAGGAGCGGGACTGCCTGAAGCACTTCCGCCGTCGCGTCGGCGAGGCGGCGTTGCTCGAGATGACCGCGCTCGACACGGTCGATGCCGAGGTGGCGGCGCTGATCGACCGCGCGGTCGAGCTGGCGCAGGCAGCACCACCTCCCGCCGAGGCCGATCTCCTCAGCGACGTCTACGCCTCATACTGAGGGAGAGTGCCGTGCCGCAGAAATCGATCCGCCAGGCGCTGAACGAGGCGCTGGCCCAGGAAATGCGCCGCGACCCGACGATCGTGGTGATCGGCGAGGACGTCGCCGGTGGTGCCGCCACCGAGGGCCAGCGCGACGCCTATGGCGGGGTCCTTGGGGTTACCAAGGGGCTCTTTGCGGAATTCGGCGAAGCCCGGGTGATCGACACGCCGATCACCGAGTCGGCGATCATGGGGGCCGCTGCCGGGGCGGCGGTGACCGGGCTGCGCCCGGTCGCCGAGCTGATGTTCTCCGATTTCTTCGGGGTCTGCTTCGACCAGATCTTCAACCAGGCCGCCAAATTCCGTTACATGTTCGGCGGCAAGGCCAAGACCCCGCTCGTCATCCGCACGATGATCGGCGCCGGGCGCAGTGCGGCAGCCCAGCATTCGCAGAGCCCCTATCACATCTTTACCTCGGTGCCCGGGCTCAAATGCGTCGTGCCGTCCAACGCCTATGACGCCAAGGGGCTCTTGATCCAGGCAATCCGCGACGACGACCCGGTGATCTTCTGCGAGCACAAATTGATGTACGACCTCAGGGCCGAGGTGCCGGACGAGCCCTACACGATCCCCTTTGGCGAAGCCAACATCGTCCGCGACGGCGACGACGTCACGGTCGTCGCCCTCTCGCGTATGGTGCATTACGCCGGCGAGGCGGCCGAGGTCCTCGCCAAGGAGGGGATCGAGTGCGAGCTGATCGATCCGCGCACGACCTCGCCCCTCGACGAGGACACGATCCTCGAATCTGTCGAGCGCACCGGCCGGCTCGTCGTCGTCGACGAAGCGACACCGCGCTGCGGCATGGCAGCCGACATTGCGGCCCTGGTCGCCGACCAAGCGTTTGCCGCGCTGAAGGCCCCGGTCAAGCGGGTGACGGCGCCGCACACGCCGGTGCCGTTCGCGCCTTCGCTCGAAAAGCTCTATATCCCGAGCCCGGAGCGGATCGCCGCCGCAATCCGCGAAGTCCACGCATACTGACGCCGACCATGCCCCTCACCCTCCCGCTGGCGCGGGCCCCTCCCTCTCCCCGCTCATGCGGGGCGAGGGGATAACAACGCGCTCCCTCGCCCCGCTTGCGGGGAGAGGGTTGGGGTGAGGGGCCCTTCGCCCACTGAGGATCGCCGCAGATGAGCGCTGAGATCACCGCGATCACGATGCCGAAATGGGGCCTGACGATGACTGAGGGCAAGGTCATCGGCTGGCTCAAGCAGCAGGGTCAGCGCTTTGCCGAGGGCGAAGAGCTCCTCGAGATCGAGACCACCAAGATCACCAACGTCGTCGAGGCTTCTGAGAGCGGCACCTTGCGGCGGATTGTAGCGCCTGCCGGTGCGACCCTGCCGGTCGGTGCGCTCCTCGCCGTCGTCGCTCCCGAGCAGGTGCCCGAAAGCGAGATAGACACATTTGTCGCCGGGTTTGCGGTTCCCGAACCGTCAGTCGAACCGGAAGCGGAGGCCGACGCGCCCCGACCGCGCGAGATAGAGGTCGGCGGCCGGCGCCTGCGCTATCTCGAACTCGGCGAGGGCGATGGCGCGCCGGTGCTGCTGGTGCACGGCTTTGGCGCCGATCTCAATACCTGGATGTTCACCCAGTCCGTTCTGGCGGAAGGGCGGCGCGTCATCGCGCTCGATCTGCCGGGGCACGGCGGATCGGCCAAGGAAGTGGGTGCCGGCGATGGCGAAAGCCTGACCGATGCCGTCGAGGGCGCGCTGGACGCGCTCGGCATCGGGCGGGGTCATCTCGTCGGACACTCGATGGGCGGTGCCGTCGCCGCGTTATTGGCGCTGCGCCGGCCCGATCTCGTCTCGTCGCTGACCTTGATCGCCTCGGCGGGGCTCGGACCGGAGATCAATGGTTCGTTCATTGACGGCTTTGTCCGCATGGCACGGCGCCGCGAAGCGGTCGAAATCCTCGGCCTCTTGGTGCACGACCCCGCACTCTTGAGCCGTACGATGGTCGAGGACGTGTTGCGCTACAAACGGCTCGACGGCGTCTCGGCGGCCTTGGCGCGGATCGCCGAGGCATGGTTCGCCGGCGGACGACAGTTGCTCGACCTGACCGATCGGATCGCGACACTGGCAATGCCGGTTCAGCTGATCTGGGGTCGCGAGGACCGGATCATCCCGGTTACCCACGCCGAGGGGCTCGCATCACGTTTTCCCGTCCACATTATCGAGCAAGCGGGGCATCTGCCGCACATGGAGAAGGCGGCCGAGGTCAACCGCCTCATCAAAAGATTTATCGAGTAGCGGAGGCCAGCCTCAGGTCTTCTCGACGTTCCACAGCAGGAAGGGTGGGGCGCTGATCACCCCTTTAAGGTTTTTGCGATAGGCGGTCTTGTCGGCAAATTGCCCGGTCGGCACGTAGGGGACGCTCTCGAAGGCACGCTGCTGGACCTTCGCGGCGATTTCCTGGCGGGCCTCACTGTCGCTCGCCTTGAGCCATTGCGTCCGCAATTCTTCGATCGTATCGTCCTTCGGCCAGCCAAACCACGCCCCCTCGCCATTGGCGCGCAGCATGACGTTCAACGATGGGTCGAGCAGGTCGGCGCCGACCCAGCCGGTGCAGAAAATGTTCCAGCCGCCGTCTTCAATCGGCTTCTTCGACGCGCGGCGCGTCACCAACGTGCCCCAGTCGCTCGAAGCGATTTCGAAATTGAGCCCCAGCTTTTTCAACAGGTCACCGGTGACTAGCGCTTCGGCATGGATCAGCGGCTGGTCCACGGCGTCGAGCACGATGATCTTTTCGCCCTTGTAGCCGGCTTCGGCGATCAGCTTCTTCGCTTTGTCGAAGTCTCGTTTGCCGGTCATTGCCTCCGAGCCGAGATTGCTCGACATCGGCGTTCCGCAGGTGAAGAAGGAGGCGCATACCTTCCAGTTCTGCGGATCGCCGGCGTAGGCGCTCATGAAATCCGCCTGATTAGCGACAGCCAATACGGCCTGGCGTATCTTTACATTGTCGAAGGGCGGCAGCAGCTGATTGAAGCGCAGGCATCCCATCGACGGCAGCGGGTTGGACTCGGCCACCGTGATATCGCGATTGGCTGCCAGCACCGGCCAGACGTCGGGTGGCGGATTTTCCCACCAATCTGCTTCGCCGCTGTTCAGCGCCGCGATCTTTGTCGTGGCGTCGGGGATGTAGAGCCAGTCGACGCGATCGAGCTTGACCACCTTGCCGCCGGATGCCCAGTTTGCCGGTTCTTTTCGCGGCACGTAGTCCGGACTTTTGACGTAGACGACCTGGTGGCCGGGCTGGAACTCCTCGGCGACGAATTTGAACGGTCCGGAGCCGACCATTTCGGTAACTTGCTGATACGGGTCGGTCTTGGCGAGCCGCTCGGGCATGATGAACGGGACGAGGCTCGATACCTTGGCAAGACCCTCGATCAACAGCGGAAACGGCTCCTTCAAACGGATTGTGAAGCTCTTGTCGTCGCCGCCCTTGATCTCGTCGACCGCGACCGCAAGGGACTGACCGAGGCCGTCGCGGACCATCCACCGCTTCAGCGAGGCAGCGCAGTCGGCCCCGCGAACCGGCTGCCCGTCGTGGAATTTGAGGCCGTCGCGCAGGGTGAAGCTGTAGAGGAGCTTGTCCGGCGAGATGGTGTAATCGCCAACCATCTGCGGATGCGGCTTAAACTTATCGTCGATCGCGAACAGCGTATCAAAGATCATATAGCCGTGGTTGCGGGTGATGTAAGCCGTCGTCCAGATCGGGTCGAGAACCCGCAGATCCGCCTGGGCGATGAACCGCAAGGTCTTGGCGCCGGCACTCTGGGCCTTGGCGCTTGACCCCAAGGTAAGGAGTGCCGCCGCCCCGGCCGTCATCCCGAATTCGCGACGCGTCAGCTCTTTAGCCATTCCTCGCCTCCGCTGTTGCGGGTCGACCGGCACAGCATAGCAATAAAATAAGCGCCGAGCGCGAGAGGCGTCCTCAAAGTTCAGACCTTCTCGACGTTCCACAGGAAAAACGCGGGACCGGCGATCACTCCCCGGACGTTGTTGCGATACGCGGTCTTTGGCGCCCACATGCCGGTCGGAATGTAGGGCACGATCTCGAAGGCGCGCTGTTGGATCTTGGCGGCGATCTCCTGGCGGGACTCACTGTCGCTTGCCTTCAGCCATTCCGTCCGCAATTCCTCGAGCTTGTCATCCTTGGGCCAGCCGAACCATGCCGCTTCGCCATTGGCGCGCAGCATGACGTTGAGCGATGGATCGACCGTGTCGGCGCCGACCCATCCGGTGGCGAAAAGGTTCCAACCGCCCTCCTCGATCGGCTTCTTTAATGCTCGTCTCGTCACCAAAGTACCCCAATCGCTGGCTGCAACCTCGACATTGAGCCCGAGCTTCTTCAGGAGATCCGCAGCGACCAGCGCCTCGGCATGGATGAAGGGCTGGTCGACCGCATCGAGGACGACAATCTTCTCGCCCTTGTAGCCGGCTTCCGCGATCAGTTTCTTGGCCTTGTCGAAATCCCGCTTGCCGGTGAGCGCGGTCGAGCCGGCGTCGCTCGCCATCGACGTGCCGCAAGTAAAGAAGGACGGGCAAAGCTTCCAATTCTGGGGATCGCCCACGTCCGCGGTCATAAAATCGGCCTGGTCAGCGACCGCCAGCATCGCTTGGCGCATCTTTACGTTATCGAAGGGCGGCAGCAGGTGATTGAAGCGCAAGCACCGCGTCGCGCCGAGCGGATCGGTTTGGGCCAAAGAAATCTCGGGGCTGGCGGCAAGGATGGGCCACACATCGGGCGACGGGTTCTCCCACCAATCGACCTCGCCGCTCGTGAGCGCCACAACCTTTGTCATCGCGTCGGGCATATAGAGCCACTCGATGCGGTCGACCTTGACGACCTTACCGCCGGACGCCCAGCTCGGCGGCTCGCTGCGCGGCACGTAATCGTTATTCTTGACATAGACGACCAGATGACCGGGTTGGAACTCTTCTTTGACGAATTTGAACGGCCCCGATCCGACCATTTCGGTCACCTGTTGAAATGGATCGGTCTTGGCGAGCCGCTCGGGCATGATGAACGGGGCGAGGCTCGACACCTTGGCGAGGCCGTCGATCAGCAACGGGAACGGCTCCTTCAGGCGGATCGTGAAACTCTTGCCGTCGCCCCCCGTCATCTCCTCGACCACGGTGGCAAGCGTCTGGCCGAGCGCGTCCCGCGCCATCCAGCGCTTCAGCGAGGCGACGCAATCGGCCCCGCGGACCGGCTGGCCGTCGTGGAATTTGAGGCCGTCGCGCAGGGTGAAACTATAGAGGAGCTTGTCGGGTGAAATACTGTAGTCGCCGACCATCTGCGGATGCGGCTTGTACTTGGCGTCGAGCGCGAAGAGCGTGTCGAATACCATGTAGCCGTGATTGCGCGTGATGTAGGCCGTCGTCCAGATTGGGTCGAGGACGCGCAGATCCGCCTGCGCGATAAAGCGCAAGGTCTTCGCATCGGCGGCCTGGGAGCGCCTTCCCAGACCAACGGCGGCGAAACTAGCAGCCCCCGCCGCCGCCGCGAATTCGCGGCGCGTCATGCCGTGAGCCATCCTGTTCCTCCATTGTTCGGCACTCCCGGACACGAGCTTAGCAAAAAAGCGACGCGCGGTGTGGTCCGCTTTCAGGTCTTCTCGACGTTCCACATGAACAAGGCCGGGGCGATGATGACGCCCTTGAGGTTTTTCCGGTAGGCAGTCACGGGCGAGTACTGCCCGGCCGGTATGTAGGGCAGAGTTTCGAAAGCGCGGGCCTGGATTTTGACGGCGATCTCCTGCCGGGCCTCACTGTCTGCGGTCTTCAGCCATTCCGTCCGCAGGGCTTCGAGTTTCTCGTCGTCAGGCCAGCCGAACCAGGCCGCGGCGCCGTTCGCAGCGAGCGGCAGATCGGCGGACGGATCGAGCGTCTCGACACCGGTCCAGCTGGTGCCGAAAATGCTCCAACCGCCTTCCTCGACCGGCTTCTTCGAAGCGCGTCTGATCACCAGACTCCCCCAATCGCTCGATGCGAGCTCGACATTGAGTCCGAGTTTCTTCAACAGCTCAAAGACCACCAGACCATGGCTGTGCGCGGTCGGCGTGTCGACCGCATCAAGGACGACGATCTTCTCGCCCTTGTAACCCGCCTCTGCGATCATTCTCTGTGCCTTGTCGAAATCACGCTTCCCGGTGAGCGCCTCCGAGCCGGCAGAGTTCGCCATCGGTGTGCCGCAGGTAAAAAACGATGGGCAGAGGTTCTAATTGGATGGGTCGCCGGCGAGCGCACTCATGAACTCCGCCTGATCGGTGACCGCCAGCACCGCCTGGCGCATCTTTACATTGTTGAACGGCGGATGGAGGTGGTTGAAGCGCAGCATCGTCGTGCTGCCCAGCGGTCGGTCATTTCGACCTTGACGGCAGGGTTGGCGGCGAGCACCGGAACGAGATCGAGGTTGGGCGCCTCCCACCAATCGACCTCGCCATCGGCGAGTGCCGCGGCGGCGGTGGAGTATTCGGGTATGTAGAGCCACTCCACGCGATCGACCTTGACCACCTTGCCGCCCGAGGCCCAGCTCGGCGGCTCGGCCCGCGGCACGTAATCGG
>Ga0210403_10000501_pt1 | contig 41043 bp, 41 predicted proteins | sample IncBWC19MmetaG_FD_150863 | JGI IMG/M metagenome (GOLD analysis project Ga0210403, IMG submission 150863) | Forest soil microbial communities from Barre Woods Harvard Forest LTER site, Petersham, Massachusetts, United States - Inc-BW-C-19-M | ecosystem: Environmental > Terrestrial > Soil >...
ATGGGGATCAGTACAGAGCATTATCGACAATTTCGATCCGCTCGACGACAATAGCCGCGATGCCAAAAACTCCGGAGCAATGGTTGGCGGAGGCTGATCCCACCAAAAAGGGCGGCGTGTTCAAGCTCTTCCTGGGATACGCTCCGGGGGTTGGTAAGACTTTCAGCATGCTGAGTGAGGCCATCCGCCGTCATAGTCGGGGCGAGGACGTGGTGATTGGAGTGATCGAGACTCACGGACGCAAGGCGACCGCCGAGCTGGCAGCGCAGCTTGAGGCCGTTCCACGAAAGAAATTGGAGTACAAGGGGACGGTTTTCGAGGAAATGGACGTTGATGCCATCCGGGCGCGAAAGCCCGTTGTCGCCTTGGTTGACGAGTTAGCGCATACGAATGTTGAGGGTAGCAAACACGCGAAGCGATATCAGGATGTCATCGAGTTACTCGATGCCGGCATCGATGTGCTCTCGACCATGAACATTCAGCATCTGGAGAGCGTGACGCCGACAGTGCAGAGCTTGACCGGGATCACTGTGCGCGAGACGGTGCCGGACTGGGTGCTCAAGCGAGTGGATGAAGTGGTCATGTCAGACCTGACTCCTGAGGCACTACAAAGCCGGATGCGCCGTGGCGACATTTATCCACTGGACCGGGTCGGTCGCGCCCTGGGCAATTTCTTTCGTCCGGGAAATCTAATTGCTCTCAGAGAACTGGCGCTGCGTCAGGTTGCGCAGGCCGTGGATCAGAGTCTGGAGTCGTATCGCGAGAAGGACGAAGCCAGCGGAACTGTCGCCGTACGAGAACGAATCGCAGTGTGCATCAGTTCCAATCCAGCAGCGCAGTACTTGATCGCGCGAGGTGCCCGCATGGCCCAGGCTATGGGAGGCGAGTTGCACGTTGTGTATGTGGATCTGGGCCAGGACGACAATGAAGCCAACCAGAAAACGCTGGCGGCAAATCTTCAGTTTGCCGAAAATGTTGGCGCGCAGATCACCAAACTGAAGGGCGGCAGCGTCGCCGAAGTTGTGGCTGACTTCGTTCGCGAAAAACATGTCACGCAAGTTGTGTTCGGTCGATCGGCCACGGGCGGATGGAGAAAATATTTGTATCTCACCGCCATCAACAAGTTTCTGCGCGACGCGCCTCCGGTGGACATACACATCGTTACGCAGGAACCCTCCTGATTCTTCATGAACGAACATCGCCGCATTCTCGTGGTGGACGATGAACCCCAGATCACGCGCGTGCTGAGGACCAGTCTTTCCAGTCAGGGCTACGACATTCGCGTGGCCAATGACGGCGAGACCGCACTTGAGATCATGAAGGACTGGACGCCCGATCTGGTGATCACCGACCTTTCCATGCCGAACATGGACGGCTTGGAGCTGTGCCGCAACTTGCGGCTCTCAACCAAGATTCCCATCATCGTGCTCTCGGTGAAGGGTGAGGAAAGGACTAAAGTTCAGGCTCTGGATGCCGGCGCTGACGACTACGTCACCAAGCCATTCGGGATCGAGGAACTGCTGGCGCGCGTGCGTGCAAGTCTACGTCGCGTTCCGGCGGGCGACAAGGAACAGGCGTCGCTGATTGAGATCGGTGATTTCCGCATCGACCTCGCGGCCCACAAGGTGGCGGTCCATCGTCGGGACGTGCATCTCACGCCCAAAGAATTTGATCTGCTTGTGTATCTGGCGCGGCATCCTGGCAAAGTCGTGACTCATCGGACGTTGCTCAGCGCAATCTGGGGCGGGCAGAGTACGGAACAGATTGAGTATCTTCGCGTCTTCGTCGGCCAGTTGCGCAAGAAGCTGGAATCGGAAGCCTCGTCACCACGCTACATTGTCACCGAACCATGGGTCGGGTACCGCTTCGAGCCCGGCGTATAAGTCCTCACTTTTCAATTTGATCGGCCTTAACGAACATTCTACGAACTCTTTATTCAATCTTTACGGCTTTCATTATCCAATCAGTTGAGTTGAGAAGGCAGAAAACAGATGGTCGTGCCCGCATTCGTAAACATGCTGCTTTTGTTGAGCGGTTTTCTGACCGGGCTGGGTTGGAAAAGTCCGATTCGGGAGCAAGGCAGGCACGCATCCAGCAACTTACTGCAGTTGTACAGAAAGGCTAGGATTTTATGTCGTCGATTCACAATGTATGCGCGGAAGATTTGGCAAAACTCTTTCATCACTATCACGAAGCTCTTGCCCATGACTTCCACGGTCACGCCAGCCGGCAAGCTGATATTTCATGGGAGCAGGCTCCCCAAAACGAGCGCAAGCTGATGATCGCGGCTGCCCGGCTCACGCTGCTGGAACTGGCGGCGACGTCCGAGGGAGAACAATCGAATCGCCAGTATTTCGCTAAGCCTGGTGAGGCGGATTGGGGCTGCTAGGTTTCGGTATCAGCTTGGTCTTCTTTACAAAGTCTTTACGAACTCTTTAGCCCATTTTTATGTCAGCAGTTGTCGAATGAGTTTCGCGGCGTCCTCCTGACAATTGTGCCCGGACGGTCAGAATGAAACTGGTCTTCACATTACTGTGTGCAGGCGCAGTGGTTTTCATGCTGCGCTTTCTTGCCGCTCTCCTACGAGAAGGGAAAATTTTGTCGACGCGGCCGATAAGGATTTACTTCGCGAAGGTCAATCCAGTTAGGCGACGTGGAGAACTGATAATCATGAATTCCAGAAACGATGTGCATAAATCTGCAGCAGATATGACGAAGCGGGCGGCTTTCATCGTGGTGGCGGCGGCGTTGCTGACCGTCCCGATGCATGGTCAACATACACCCAATGATGCACCCGCGGTTACCGCAGTGCCGCCGAACCAACAGACGAGCGCAGCGACTCCGCAAACCGAGCAAGAGATCGTGCAAGAGCTTGCGGCCATGAAGAAACGCATCGAACAGCTTGAACTCGCGCTGAAGCAACATGAGTCGGCAGAGCAACCGACTACGGTCGTTCATTCCGCGAAAGCAAATGCACCGGTGAGCATTTCTCCGAGCCCCACCGTTCCGCCCGAAGCCCAAGCCGCACTGCCCGAGACGTCTCCGCCCGCGAAACCGGCTAAGGCAGAGCCGTTTGCCTTCGCTGACTGGACCTGGCTCAACGGTAACAGTCGTGTGAAGGAACCTCCGTTCGACACGAAATTCTTTACGCCGGAAGTACAAGCCGATGTGGACTACATTATCGATCTGAACCATCCCAAAGACGACACCATCGCCGGATCGAGCGAGGTGTTCCGAGCATACGAAGTGCAGTTGACCCAGCTAGGGGTTGGCGGCGATTTCCACTTTGACAACGTGCGCGGCAGGTTGATGACGCAATTTGGCATGTATTCGACGACAACACCGCGCAACGATGCCAGCCCGGCGCGCGGACAGTGGCAACTTGCGGATGCTTACCGCTACATTTCAGAAGCCTACGGCGGATATCACTTTAACGCGTTGCACGGGATCAATGTCGATGCCGGGATCTTCATGTCGTACATCGGCCTGTTTAGCTACTACAACGCCGATAACTGGGCGTATCAACCCTCGTATGTATCTTCCAACACGCCATGGTTTTTCAATGGGGTGCGAGTGCAGATCTTCCCGAGTGAGCATTTGAAGATTGAGCCGTGGTTCATTAACGGATGGCAGTCCTACGGACGGTTTAATAACCGGCCGGGCATTGGGGCCCAGATCCTGTGGCGGCCGAATGGCAAGTTCGAGATCCTGGGCAACCAGTACATGCTAGGTGAGGATACTCTGGGCGTTCCGGGGCGCGTCCGCTATCACACTGACGACAGCATGGAATACAAATACTATGATCACCCAGAAAATAATTTCTTGAGCAAAGCCGCATTTTCGCTGACCGGCGATATGGGATGCGAACATGGCGGCGGTGTGAGCTGCGCCGGCGATTCCGCAAAAGGGCCCAAGCAGGACTTCCTGGGCTTCATGCTCTACAACCGACTGTGGCTCCACAGGAACCTTTACGGCTTCACGCTAGGCGGTGGAAAGATCAACAACCCGGGACGCTATCTGGTGTTGTTGCCGCCCATCAATGGCGCAACCGCTGCTTCGGGTACGCCCTACTTTACCCAGAATCCTGGCGATCCTTACAAGGCTTGGGACGCGTCCGCGACTTTCGACTACATGCCCAGTCAGTACATTACGTTCCGCTGGGAGTTCGACCATCGCGCAGCCAACGTGCCATATTTCTCGGGTCGAGGCGGCATTACGCCTCCAGGTGGCAACACCGGCCCCCCCGGCTCGGTCGTGTCAGGTTTTACTCCTGATCTAGTCAGGGATGAAAACCGGCTCAATCTGGCAATATTGGTCAAGTTCTAGTATTTATCGCTTCTGGACGGCGATTTTTCAACAGGAGCGTAAAGCCATGACTCTCTCGGAGGTGCTGGTTGCCTGTAGTTTCTTCAGAGCGCACAGATTTGTTGAAGGCTTGCTGGTGACGCTGATGATCGCGTTTCCATGCTGGTTGACGGTACGAGCACAAGGCCAAACAGGCAGTGCGTCCACGGAAGTTCCGGGCAGTGCCATGACCAGTGACGGTCTGCAACAACGAGTTGAGGAACTTGAAGGTGAAGTAGCTGAACTGAAGCGTATTGTGAAAGAACTGCAATCAAATTCGCCACCAAGCGGTTCGCAGAGCGTTCCGAACACGCAGCTGACGTCCGCAGCGCAACTGCAATCCGTTCCGGTGGAGCAAGTGACGCTTACGCCTCAAGACAAAAAGAGCATCGACTTTCTACGCGACACCACCATCAACATTGGGATCGATGGATATTACGAATACAACTTTAATGCTCCCGTCGGGCGAGTCAATCTGCTGCGCGCGTATGACGTACTCAGCAACAGTTTCAGCTTGAATCAGGCGAGCGTGATATTTGATCACCCGCCGGAGGTTGCCGAGGGACGACGCTTCGGGGGCCGTCTCGACCTTCAATTTGGGCAAGCAACGGATACGTTGCAGGGAAATCCTACCAACGAACCGCGGCCGGATATCTATCGGAACATCTTCCAGGCCTACGGCACCTACGTCGTTCCCGTTGGCCGCGGCTTGAATGTGGATTTCGGAAAATGGGCAAGTTCGCTCGGAATCGAAGGCAATTACACAAAGGATCAGATGAACTATTCGCGGTCCTACTGGTTCAATTTCCTGCCCTTTTACCACATGGGCTTTCGTGTCAGTTACCCGGTCAACGACAAATTTGCCGTGAACTACTGGCTGATCAATGGCACCAATCAGGTCGAACCCACTAACAGCTTCAAAGATGAGCTGTTCGGTTTTACCGCGACCCCACGTAAAACGATCACCTGGACGACGAATTACTATTTGGGTCAGGACCATCCAGATCGCATCAGCGTGCCTCCCACTTCGCCGATTCCGGTGCAACCTGGTCTCAGTTTTGCGCCGGTTATTCCCGCTCCCAACGGTCGACTGCACATCTTTGACAGCTACGTGAGCTGGCAGAGTACGCCGAAGCTCGCGGTAGCCATCGAGGGCGACTATGTGATCGAACGCCTCTGGAAGAATGCCGCGCCGGGAGAATCGTCGGCGCCGTCTCATACCGATGGCGGTGCTGCCTATGTGAAATATCAACTCTCGTCCAAGTTCGCGTTGGCCGGTCGGGCCGAGTATCTTTCAGATCGCGGTGGTCTTTTCAGCGGCCTGAATCAGGCATTAAAGGAAACAACTGCAACACTTGATTACAACATCGCCGATGGTTTCCTGATGCGGTATGAATGGCGTCGTGACTTCTCGAATCAGCCGTCATTCCTGACCAGTGTGCAAGGCGTGTTGAGCAAACAGCAGAACACGGCAACGCTCGGTCTGGTGTGGTGGTGGGGCCGCAAGGAGGGTGCGTGGTGAATTTAATCGTGGGCACGATACGCAGCGGAGAGAGTTCATGAAAGACATCATCTTCATAGCTGTGACGCTGGCATTTTTTGCCATCGCACTGGCTTACGTACGGTTCTGTGATCGGATTCGCTGAGGTCAAATGTCATGAATCTTGAATCGATCCTCATGCTGGTGGTCTGTGTTTTGTTGATGGTCTACCTGCTTTACGCGCTTTTGATGCCGGAGAAGTTCTGATGACGGGGAATGGCTGGACTCAGATATTGCTATTTTTAGCGCTGATATTCGCGGTCACCAAACCGCTGGGCATATTCATGACCCGGGTGTTCAACCGCGAGCGTACACTCCTTGATCCGGTTGTCCGGCCGATCGAGCGTTTGTTGTACCGCTTGACCGGCGTCGACGAGAATCACGAGATGCGATGGACGGAGTATGCCGTCTCCATGCTGATGTTCAGCGGCGTCTCCATGCTGCTGCTGTATCTGATCGAGCGGGTTCAGCAGTGGCTGCCGTGGAATCCGCAGAAGTTCGGCGCCGTCGCTCAGGATCTGGCATTCAATACAGCCTCGTCCTTCACTACCAACACCAACTGGCAGAACTACGGGGGTGAGAGCACGATGAGTTATCTCACCCAGATGGCCGGGCTCGCTTATCACAACTTTGCATCGGCGGCGGTTGGCATCGCGCTAGCCATCGCTTTTGTCCGCGGCATTGCGCGGCGGGAAAAGGAAACCATCGGCAACTTCTGGGTGGACATGACGCGCGCCACGCTGTGGCTGCTGGTGCCGATGTGCATCGTCTACGCACTGGCTCTGGTCTCCCAGGGAGTCGTGCAAAACCTGAAACCGTATGACACCGTGAAGGTGATTGAGCCGCAGCAAGTCCAGAAGACCGGAGCGGATGGGAAGCCAATGGTCGGCCAGAACGGTAAGCCGGTGATGGACACGGTAACCGATCAGACCATCGCGCAGGGTCCGGTCGCGTCTCAGGAAGCCATCAAGATGCTGGGCACGAATGGCGGTGGATTTTTCAATGCGAACAGCTCGCATCCGTTCGAGAATCCCACCCCGCTCAGCAATTATCTGCAGATGCTTTCCATCTTCCTGATACCCGCGGGCTTGACTTATACGCTCGGCCGCATGACCGGATCGCAACGCCACGGATGGGCGGTGTGGGCCGCCATGGCTTTCTTATTCCTGTGTGGGGTCACAACCGCTTATTGGGCGGAGGCACGGGGCAATCCGCTGCTGAAGGGGGCGGATCAACGCGTGAGCGCATTGCAGCCCGGCGGCAACATGGAGGGCAAGGAAGTCCGCTTTGGCATCGCCGACTCAGCACTTTTTGCGACTGTCACGACCGACGCCAGTTGCGGAGCTATCAACGGTTGGCACGACTCCTACACGCCGCTCGGTGGAATGGTGCCGCTGGCGAACATCATGCTCAGCGAGACCGTCTTCGGAGGCGTGGGCGCAGGACTGTACGGCATTCTGATCTACGTTGTCTTGGCGGTGTTCATTGCGGGACTGATGGTCGGCCGCACGCCGGAGTATTTGGGCAAGAAGATCGAAGCCTACGACGTGAAGATGGCAATGCTGGTCACGCTAGTTTTTCCTCTTGTGATTCTCGTGCTTACGGCGATCTCGTCCGTGCAGGGATTTGGCACATCCAGCATCACCAATCCCGGTCCTCATGGCTTGACACAGATCTTGTACGCCTTCACGTCCATGGCAGGCAATAACGGTTCGGCCTTCGGAGGCCTGAACGGAAATACTCTTTGGTACAACACGTCGGGCGCAATAACCATGCTGGTGGGGCGGTTCTTCATGATCATTCCCATGCTGGCTATTGCTGGCAATCTTGCCAAGAAAAAGTATGTGCCGCCGTCGCTGGGAACATTTCCGGTGACCACGCCATTGTTCAGCGTGTTGCTGGTGGGTGTGATTCTGATCGTCGGAGCTTTGACTTTTTTCCCTGCACTAAGCCTGGGCCCCATACTCGAGCACCTGTTGATGTCAGTCGGGAAGACTTTCTGAGGAACTATGGCAGAGAAGAAATCGAAATCGATCTGGGACATGAAGATCGTGCGCCGCGCGCTCTGGGATTCGCTGGTGAAGCTGGATCCGCGGAACATGATGAAGAATCCGGTGATGTTTGTGGTCGAAGTCGGCAGTGTGGCTACGACGATTTTGTTGATCCGCGACATGCTGAGGCATCAGGGAGCGTTCGGCTTCAACCTCCAGATTACTCTCTGGCTCTGGTTTACGGTCTTGTTCGCGAATTTTGCCGAGGCCATGGCAGAAGGCCGGGGCAAAGCCCAAGCTGACTCTCTGCGTAAAGCTCGCGCCGAGACGATTGCTAATCGTTTGCTGCCCGATGGCAAGATCGAACAGATCGCCAGCTCCAAACTTCGTGCTGGCGACTTGGTGAGAGTTGTCGCCAGTGAGTTCATCCCAAGTGATGGCGAGATTCTCGAGGGCGTGGCCTCAGTCGACGAATCGGCAATCACCGGAGAATCCGCGCCCGTAATCCGCGAAGCTGGTGGTGACCGTTCGGCGGTAACCGGCGGCACACGCGTGCTCTCGGACTGGCTGAAAATCAAGATTACGTCCAACCCCGGCGAAACTTTTCTGGATCGCATGATCGCGCTCGTCGAAGGAGCCGAACGCCAGAAGACGCCAAACGAAATCGCGCTGAACATCCTGCTGGCCGGCCTGACGATTATTTTCCTGCTCGCCGTGGTCACGTTGCAGCCGTTCGCAATTTCTTCCGGTTCTCAGCAGACCGTTTTTGTGCTGGTATCGTTGCTGGTCTGCTTGATTCCGACCACTATCGGCGGACTTCTATCCGCCATCGGAATTGCCGGCATGGACCGCCTGGTGCAACACAACGTGCTAGCCATGTCCGGACGAGCGGTAGAGGCTGCCGGCGACGTCAACACTCTTCTGCTCGATAAAACCGGGACCATCACTTTAGGCAATCGTCAAGCCTCGGAGTTTGTGGCAGCGCCTGGCATTACTGCGGCGCAGATGGCGGACGCCGCCCAACTTTCTTCTTTGGCAGATGAAACTCCGGAAGGTCGCTCGATCGTCGTACTAGCTAAGGAAAGCTACGGTCTTCGAGGCAGAGAATTAGCCTCGCAGGAAGCCACATTCATTCCCTTCACCGCGCAAACCCGTATGTCGGGCGTGGACATGGATGGCCGCGAGATTCGTAAGGGCGCGGTCGATGCCATCACAAAATATCTCACTCAGCACGGCACCGTTCTTCCCAAAGAAATTCAAGCTGCCGTCGAAACCATCGCGCGCTCGGGAGGAACCCCGCTCGTGGTCGCTGAAAACCGCCGTGCGCTCGGCGTGATTCACCTCAAGGACATTGTCAAAGGTGGAATGCGCGAGCGCTTCGATCAGCTTCGCGCCATGGGAATCAAAACCGTAATGATTACCGGAGACAATCCACTGACCGCAGCCGCGATCGCGCGAGAAGCCGGCGTCGATGACTTTCTCGCCGAGGCCACTCCGAAAGACAAAATGGATTTGATCCGGGGCGAGCAGAAACAGGGCAAGCTTGTAGCAATGACCGGCGATGGCACAAACGACGCCCCAGCATTGGCGCAGGCCGACGTCGGCGTAGCGATGAATACCGGCACGCAGGCGGCAAAAGAAGCGGGCAACATGGTCGATCTCGATTCCAATCCCACCAAGCTCATCGAGATCGTGGAAATCGGCAAGCAGTTGCTCATGACCCGCGGCGCCCTCACCACGTTTTCCATCGCCAACGACGTAGCCAAATACTTCGCGATTATTCCGGCGATGTTTGCGGCGACCTTCCCGGTCTTGAATACGCTGAACATCATGCAACTCAAGACCCCGCAGTCGGCGATCTTGTCGGCGGTCATTTTCAATGCCCTGATCATTGTTGCTTTAATCCCGCTAGCCCTACGCGGCGTGAAGTATCGGCCCATGGGTGCTGCCGTCCTCCTGCGCCGAAACCTCTGGATCTACGGCGTTGGCGGCATCATTGTGCCGTTCGTTGGGATCAAGCTGATCGATATGTTCATCACAAGCGTGGGGATGGCCTGAGAGGATTGTCATGAAAAAGAACTTGATAACTTCGGTGCTGATGACGATCGTGACCACGATCCTGTTGGGAATCGTTTATCCGTTGGTGGTCACGGGACTGGCGCAACTCTTTTTCAAAGACAAAGCCAACGGCCAGCTGATTGTGCAAAATGGCAAAGTCGTAGGTTCGCACATCATCGGCCAGGCATTCGTTGGACCCGGCTATTTTCATTCGCGGCCTTCTGCGGCGGGCAATGGATACGACGCCGCGAATTCCAACGGTTCTCAACTCGGTCCGACCAACCAGCATTTGATCGACCGGGTGAAGGCGGATGTTGCCACCAACCAGGCGGACCATCCGGGTCAGCCCGTGCCCGTCGATTTGATCACAGCGTCCGCTTCAGGTCTCGATCCCGACATCTCTCCCGCTGCCGCTGAGTTTCAAGTCTCACGAGTCGCAAAGCAACGTGGAATTTCCGAAGATCAAGTAATGCGCCTCGTTCAGGAGCACACTCTGCCGCGCCAATTAGTCCTGCTCGGAGAACCGCGTGTCAATGTGCTCGAGTTGAATCTCGATCTTGACGCAAAGTTCCCGAAAAAATAGCAAAGTGATGGAGGACGGGCGTCCTCGACCGTCCAGCCAGCGGGGACGCCCCAGCCTCCATTAGAAAGTTTGCTAAACTTCCAAACGTGGCCCGCATCGATCATCTGGAATGCACAAAGTGTGGCGCATCGATTGATGCCGCTCGTCCGCAGACAGTTTGTCCGAAAGACGGTGGTGTGCTCTACGTCCGCTATAAGCTCGCCCCGCTGAAATCTAAATTCACGACTGCTTCGCTGGTTGGACGCACGCCCACGATGTGGCGCTACGCCGAGGTTCTGCCGGAAGCCGAGCCGGTCTCGCTGGGCGAGGGCTTTACGCCGATGCTACGCTCCCGCGAGTTCCCTAACGTCTATATAAAGGATGAAGGTCTGAACCCTACGGGCTCGTTCAAGGCTCGCGGCATGTCGGCTGCTGTCACCATGGCGAAATCGTACGGCTTGAAAAAGTTGGCTGCTCCCTCCGCTGGAAACGCGGGCAGTGCACTGGCAGCTTATGCCGCTGCAGCGGGCCTTCAGGCATATATTTTCATGCCCAAAGACGTACCGCTCGCGAATCGAGTTGAGTGCGAGACCTACGGCGCAAACGTCACCTTGGTCGACGGCTTGATCAGCGATTGTGCGCGCATGGTTGCCGAGAGAAAAGAAAAAGAAGGCTGGTTCGACGTATCCACGCTTAAAGAGCCTTTTCGCGTGGAAGGCAAGAAGACCATGGGTTACGAAGTCGCGGAACAATTGGGATGGCGAATGCCGCAAGGTATTATTTATCCCACTGGTGGCGGAGTCGGCCTGATCGGGATGTGGAAAGCGTTTCAGGAGATGCAAGACCTGGGTTGGATCGGCGCGGAGCGTCCCCAGATGATCGCGGTCCAAGCGGCTGGCTGCGCTCCTATCGCGAAAGCATGGGACGATGCGAGGCCCACCGCGGAATTCTGGCCGAATGCCGCTACCTTGGCTGCGGGTCTTCGTGTGCCCAAAGCATATGGCGACTATTTAATTCTCGATATTCTCAAGAAGAGCGGCGGCGTCGCGCTGACCGTCACCGACGACCAGATCATGGACGCAGTGCGGGAATGGGGTCGGGTGGAAGGAGTTTTCGCCGCGCCGGAAGGGGCAGCCGCGTTGGCCGCGTATCGCAAGTTGCGCGCCAGTACTTTCTTCGGCCCGGACGACACGGTGGTGTTGTTTAATACGGGCTCAGGCTTGAAGTATCTGGATGTGATCGAGGATCGGAAGAAGTCCGAGCATCGATTGGCTCCCGCCTCGCGGCAAATCGGCGGAATCATTGGACCTTATTAGTAGCGCCACCGTCCCGGCGGCGGTCGTTGTGGCGTCCCCGCCTCCACCACCGAGGACATCCTGCCCTCGGGACAGCCGGCAGGATGCCGGCTCTACAAAGAAGGAGATTGTGACCGAGCATCTTTACTATCACGATTCTTTTCTCTATGAATTCGACGCGGAAGTGTTGGATCTAGTTTCTTCGTCGGATTCCGAATCTCGTCCCGCCGTCATCCTGGATCGAACTGCCTTCTATCCCACCAGTGGCGGGCAGATTTTCGACACGGGCTGGATTCTTCCCGGCCAGGGGAGCAGCAAATTGCGCGTGACCGATGTGACGGAAAGAGAGGATGGGCAGATCCTCCATGTGGTGGAGGATGCAGGATCGATTCACAAGGGAACCCACGTTCATGGTCAGATTGACGTTGACCGTCGCCTCGATCACATGCAACAGCATTCCGGCCAGCATGTGCTCTCGGCAGCGTTCGTGCGTCTGTTTAACCTGCTCACGGTTTCGTTTCACATGGGCGCGGAGTCGTGTTCCATCGACTTGGATACGAAGAGCCTGACCGCCACGCAAGTCGAAGCTGCCGAGGCGCTCGCCAACGACGTCGTCATGCAGAACCACCCTGTCAGTACCCGTTTTGTCACGCAGGAAGAGGCGCAGAGTTTAGGACTGCGCAAGATTCCGCCGGTTGAGCGCGACAAGCTGAGGCTCATCGACGTGCATGATTTTGATTTGACCGCGTGCGGCGGTACGCATGTCTCAGCGACCGGACAGATTGGTTGCATCCTACTGAGGAAAACAGAAAAGACTCGGCAGGGATGGCGAGTCGAGTTCGTTTGTGGCAAACGCGCTGTCGCCACCGCGCGACACGATTACAGCGTTCTGGCAGAGTCTGGCGGTCTGCTTTCGAGCCACATTTGGGATATTCCGCAACAACTCCGGAAGTTGCAAGAGGAAGCGCGAGCCGCGCGGAAATCGGGCGAGCACCTGCTGGAGGAGTTGGCCGACTTATATGCCAGCCGCTTGCTAGCCGAAACTCCGGAGAGCAGGGGGAGAAAAATCGTAACTCGTACTTTCCTTGACCGCGATCTCACGTTCATTAAATTGCTGGCCCAGAAGTTGACTCGCCAGAGCGCGGAGGTGCTCGCGCTTCTTGGGACCACTTCCGAGCCGCCCGCATTAGTGTTTGCTCAATCCCCCGGGCAACCGTTCGACATGGGAGGGCTCATGAAGGACGCGCTCGCACGCCTTGGCGGACGCGGCGGAGGAAGCAAGAACATGGCACAGGGCGGACCTATGCAAGTAGAAGGACTCGAAGCCGCACTCAGCGAAATCGCGGCGCGACTTCGTGGCTGAAGCCTAAGTCTGCAACACGGGAAACGTACGTACCACTCTGACGACTGCGCCGTGCTACATTCTCCTCAGCAGATCTCTTCAACGGCGAACCATGGAACAGCGCCTCATTCTTGTCAACCTGCTGATCAAGCTCGGCGTAGCGGCCGCCGTGGCCAGCGTTCTGGTCCGTTCGGTTGAATTTAAGTCTCTTCTGTTCCGCGAAAGTCGCGCTCTGAAGCATAGGATTTACCTGATTCTCTGGATCGGCGTTCCCATGGCCTTGGGCGTGTGGGTCCGCTTTATCCAAACCAGTTTCTTAGCCGGGGATTTATCTTTTGAAACCACGGTCCTTCTAGGAGTGATTGGTGGCCGGTTCACGGGAATGGTGGGCGGAATGGTCCTGGCTCTTCCAGCTCTTCTGCATGGAGAGTGGGCCACACTCCCGTTCAACCTTCTGGTAGGTTTCGTTGCCGGACAACTGCGCACCCTGACTCCCGACCGGGAAGACATCTGGTCGTTCTCTCCTTTCATCGATCTCAGCATTTATCGCATGATCCGCCGCAATCTGCCCACTCCACGCCTGTTCGACTGGCAGACCATGTTCTTCGTTACTATCGTGGCGCTACGTTTCGTGCAGACGGAGATTTCTCGCTTCCTGCCAAGTGCCACGTTCAGCCTGGAGAGTCCGAACCTGTGGGTCGAAGCGTTGATCTACGCCACTTCGGTTACCGTGATCGGCATAGAACTGAAAATCTGGAACAGCGTTCGCATCCAGATCAAGCTCGAAGAGCAGGAACGCCTGTTACTGCAATCCCGAATGGAAGCGCTGCAAAACCAAATCAACCCGCACTTCCTGTTCAATACCCTGAACTCGGTCTCCTCGCTGGTGCGCTTCGATCCCGATACAGCGCGCGAACTGATCATCAAGCTGGCTACGATTCTGCGACGACTACTGAGCAGCGGCGACGCCTTCGTACCTCTTCGCGAAGAACTGGAGTTCATCGATAATTACCTCGACATCGAAGTAGTCCGTTTCGGACGCGACAAACTGCGGGTCATGAAGGAACTAGAACCCGCGTCACTCGATGTGATGGTGCCCAGTATGCTGCTTCAGCCGCTGGTTGAAAACTCGATCAAGCATGGCCTTGCCTCCAAGATTGAGGGTGGCAGCATCTTCCTGCGCAGTCGTTTGACGGACTCCCAGCTGATTATTGAGGTGGAAGACGATGGCGTGGGCATGGGCGCCGCGAACCTGCTGGAAAAGCCCAGTGGCCTGGGCGGAACCGGAATTGGGATGGCCAACGTCGCGGAGCGGCTGAAAGTGTTGTATGGAGACACGGCCCGCATGACTATCGACAGCCATGAAGGGAAGGGAACCCTGATTCGTTTGCGCCTTCCCGTGCTGCAGAGCGAGGGATCGATTCCAGCGGCGCTCTACGAAGAACGTTCGAGCACGCGTCGGTAAAACTCCTCATATTGCGGAATGATCCTCGAAGAGCAGAATCTGGATTTTGCGACTGCGCGACAAGCCTTCCCCATTTCCTGCAAGCGGCTTTCGTCACTGAGTAATTCGATCGCGTAGCGCGCCATCGTATCGACATCCCCAACATCCGCCAGGAAACCGCTCTTCCCGTGCTCGATCACTTCGGGCACTCCGCCCACGCGGGTTGCAATAGGCACGACTTCGCAAGCCATCGCTTCCAGGGCAGCCAACCCAAACGACTCCAATTCGCTGGGCATGAGGATCAAGTCAGCGAGGGCCAGCTTTTCGTGAACCTCATCCTGCTTGCCCAGAAACAAAACGTCGTTATGAATCCCCTTCTGCACTGCCAGCCATTCTGCGCGCGAACGATCCGGCCCATCGCCAATCAGTAGCAGCCGGGAAGGGATCTTCTTGCGGACACGGTCGAAAATTTCAATGGTATCGGTAATACGCTTTACCGGCCGAAAGTTCGACAGATGCACCATGAGGCGTTCACCGTTCGGGGCATACTCCAACCGGCGCTGTGGCGCCTCAGCGTCACGAATGTAGACGTCGCAATTCACGAAGTTGTAAATGACTTCAATGTGGTTCTTGACGTCGAACTCCCGCAGCGTACGTTCGCGCAAATATTGTGAGATGGCAGTCACGCCATCGCTCTGCTCGATCGAGAAACGGGTGATGGGCAAGTAAGAGCGATCCAGCCCGACCAGCGTGATGTCGGTACCGTGAAGCGTGGTCACAAAAGGCAGCTTCTGTCCTCTGGGCTTGGCAGCCAGCATCTGTCGAGCTAACAAAGCGCTCACCGAATGCGGAATCGCATAATGCACATGCAGAAGATCCAAAGCGTACAGTTCGGAGACTTCCGCCATTCTCGTCGCCAATGCCAAATCGTAAGGAGGATATTCGAACAACGGATATCGTGACACGTCGACTTCGTGGTAGTGAATATTGGGATGCAGTTCAGTCAGCCGGATCGGCTGAGCATAAGAGATGAAATGAATTTCGTGCCCACGCACGGCCAGCTCTACGCCGAGCTCTGTTGCGACAACTCCGCTGCCACCGTAGGTCGGATAGCAGGTGATTCCGATCTTCATCCCCCGGTCCTTTCAACGAAAGCCTGTTCGGCTCTCTGATTCGATGGTGACCGGTGCGCCGGGATTCAGATTTTGGAAACTCAGGACCAATAAAGTGGAAATAAAGAATCAGGACTAGGAATCTGCGTTGCTGGCTCCCTTGGCGGCGTCTCGGCCTTTGAGACCCTCATCCAGTTTATCGAGATGCTTCTGCAGTCGGTCTTGGACGTGATTGTCTAGTTGTGTAAACTCAATGCCCATCCCTACTCCGCCATCGCTCGCCCTCACCACCCCGCTGGTTTGAATCTTTTCGGAATCCATCCAGAAAGTGATTTTGACTTTTGTTCCGAGCGGTAATGGAAGAAGGGTTTCTACATAACAACCGCGGCCGCCAATGTCAGTAGCGTTGGTTTGCATGTGAGTGCGCCGGGCATCCTCGAACCCAATCTCCAGAGGAAACAAAACCTTATGCCGGACATAGCGCCGTTTGTTTTTTGAGGGAGCGACCTCAGTTTTGTCTGGCGTAGCCAGTTCCCGCCACGGGGTCTGCTGGTTTGGCAGAATCTGTACGCCAGCCTCGATCTGCCTCGCAACGCCGCCATCGAGAACCCACACCACTTTGAACCGAGCTTTCTTGTCGGCGTGTTGCACGCCGATAACGTCTCCAGCCTTCAGCGGATGACTAATGCCCGAAAGCCGGGCGCCTTCACTGCTGAGATTGTTGGCGTTGGCGTTCTGAAAGAACGGGCGTCCGTCCGCATCCATGCCCCACACTCTCACTAGGATTACGGTCGCGACCCGGGTTTCCGGTCTTTTGTCCATGTTTTTACGTGCCTTCCGCCGTATTCTCAGCGGCTGGCATATGATACCTTGGCGCTCGCGCCGTTGTTACTGCAATTCCGTGGCTTGCGGCTATCCAAAGGCCGTGTACGTCCGGGGTTGCGATACTCGGGAACCTCAGGCGAGGTCGCGGTACGAGATCAGCTGAATTCCGCCTCGACCCAGTAGTTCGCGGGTCTTGGGTGAAGTTAGCAGCTGTAGCTCCAGCGCGCGAGACTGGCGCAGGCGGGTTCGGATGCTGTCCAGTTCGTTGTCGTTATATCCGGGGTGGCAGACGAATTCCCATGTCCCTTCGGGGAGACTCTCCACGATGCTCGCGAAGAGGTAATCATCCATCGCACCGGTACTCACAATGCCCACAGTTCCGTCAGTCGTAAGCATACCTGCGTCCGCGACGGAGTTTCGAAACCTTCCGCCTAAGCGGTTCAGAACGGTAACCTGACTGTAGCGCTTCCATAGGCTCGGGTATTTTGCCAGGACAGAAAAGCGTACCGGTCCGAAGGGATTACGCACCGCCGGCACGCCGCATGCGCGAGCCGCCCGTAACAATGGCCACAGTACCTGCGGCAAGATGTGAGTGTGCTTGTGCGTATCCAGATGCGAGACGGAAACGCCAGCCGATTGCAGTTTGCGAATTTGGGCCGTAACTTCACCTTCAATCTCGTCGGCGTCGACCCTGCCACTGACTGCGCGCAACGCGAAGGCACCGAGCCCGTCGTAGAAGCGTCCGTCTTTTGACTTTTTATCGGACAGAGTGGAAGCTTGTTGTCCGCCAAGTACTGGCGAGCCATCCACGAGTACCACGTGGCAGCCGACGCTTAGCCGCGACGCGGAGTTTGCATGCGCGATCGCATCCTCGAATGCCTGACCATTAGCCATGAGGGTGGAGGACGTTACGATACCGTCGCGCGAGGATTCAACGATAGCGCGATTTACACCCCGAGTAAGCCCAAAATCATCCGCATTAACAATCAAGCGCCGCACGCGACACAGTCTAGCAGCGGTGAGCGCTCAGCTCTCAGCAATCTGCACTTAGTCCCAGAGGATCGATCTGGTTTCTAAGACTTAGTGCCAGTCTCATATGAGCAGAGAGAGGCTAAGCCGTGCGTTAACGGAAAGCAAAACGTATGTTGAACTATCCGCGCATTTCCTTCTTGTTCTCATTGTTCGTAGTGTGGTTCTCGGCGCAGATCGGGGCTTCTTGGCGCCCGGCGGCGGCCTCTGAAAGACGAGGAACGTGAAGATTTCGGGGTGGTTGAGGCCGCTACCCTACGCTGCTCGGCCTCATCGGATTCAGCTTTTCGATGTCCATCAGCCGTTACGATCTGCGCAAGACTTACGAGGAAGCAGAGGCCAATGCAATTGGCGCCGAATATGCCCGGGCGGGGCTGGTGCACGCGAATGCAGACGGAATACGTGCCCTACTGAGAAAATATCTCGGTCTGCGCATTTCATTCTACAGAGCCCGCAATGAGCGCCACCTTCAGCGGATCAATGCTGATACGGCTCAACAGCAAGACCAGATGTGGTCTGCGGTGCAGGATCCAGCGGTGGCGCAACCGCCACCGTGATCTCCCTCGCCGTTGCAGGAATGAACGACGTGTTGAACTCGCAGGGATACACTCAGGCCGCATGGAATCGCATTCCAAAAGCAGCCTGGAGCTTAATGATAGCTATCGCCTCTCTTCTGTTCTTGTTGTTCTTGCGCCACAGATTTCGTAACACGTTCGGACATGGTGTGTTCTCCTTCACAAAAAAGTTTTCTAAGCTGGATCAACGTGCGTCTGGAACGACTGCAATTAAGCCAGAGGTGCGGGAAGTGAAGCAATTGGACGATAGTGTCGACGACACCTTCGTATCAAGTGTGAGGGAGAACGTTTGCTTCGCTTTGATCGATTTTCGCGGCTAGCCGGATGGAGAAAGCCGTTCAGGCATCAGGATACAGTGGGCGACACGAAAGTATGGGCAATACCATCGTCCAATTGCGCGGCCCATTTTGTTCTGGCTAAATGGTGACGGCTTATGTCGCCGGGCCTTTTGTGTCACCCGAACGACGATTTCGGATCGAAGTTCTAAGTTCTTGAAGATAGTCGCCGGCTATGTGTGCATTCGCTTTGGCAGCTTTGAGGTTCTTTGAATGCAAGGCGTCTGCTCAGCATTGGGCAGGAGGACGTTGCCTTAAGGTCTTCGGTTCGATCTTGAAACGAACAGCCCATACCATGGCGTCAAGAGAAAGGAAGTTTTGGATTCACGAAGGAGACCGCGAGATCCGTATAATCCAACACCTGTGAGGCGAAATGACGAAAACGACGAGCTTTCAAATGGACATTCGCCCGCTCTTTACTGAGAGAGACATTAGAGGCATGAGCAAGGCGTTTAACCTGGGAAGTTACGATGACGTCAAGAAGCACGCTGTCGCCATCTACGATCGCATTCGTGGAATCGGCGGCGCCGTAATGCCGCCCCCGCCACCAAGAGGAGAAGGTCCCTGGCCGCAATCTCGGATCGAACTATTCGCCAAGTGGATGGCGGACGGGTTCCAACCTTAGTCGGCCCCCAAGCGCCCAGGGCTGCTTCTAGGCTTAGAATTTGCGCGCTGGAGCGAGCCGAGGGGATCGAAGAAACGGTGCGAGTTGACGAGTCGTGCGCTCTGATTGCGTTAAAGCATTTAGCTTCTTGTCAAATTGAAGGCTCAAGATGAACGATCAACAAAAGAATGAGCAGTATTCCAGAGCGCGAGATCAAGAGATCGGCGCGGCACTGGATCAGCATTGGGCGGCGTCCGATGCCAACGATTTTGAAACCGAGCACCGTATCTATCACGAGGATGCGGTGCTGGAATACCCGCAGTCAGGCGAGCGAACTCGCGGTCGACGCAACATACAGAACCAACGCGCCAGTCAGCCGAGCAAAAAACGGTTTGCTGTCCGACGAATCATTGGTGGCGGTGATCTTTGGGTCACCGAATTCATCCTGACATATGACGGCAAGCCGTCCTACACCGTGAGCATTATGGAGTTCAGGGGCGACAAGGTTGCACGGGAGACACAGTACTTTGCGGATCCATTCCCGGCTCCCGCATCGCGCGCTCAATGGGTCGAACGGATGGACACATAATCTCGAGGCGCGAGGATTCGCTGACGACACCGCCATTTGCGGCTTGCAGCATAATTGCAGAGAACAGAGATCAACGCCAGAGACGCGTTAAGTCCTGATTAAACGCGGTTACCAGAGAAGTCGAACTGTATGATTTGGGGGATCGTTACAGCACATCCTCCGATGGAGGGACAAGAGATGGATTGGAAACGGTTGATCCAGTTTGCGCTGTTGGGCAGCAGTGATTTGGAACAATATGCCATCCTGCTGGTACGCGTTTCGATCGGGCTGTTCTTCGCCATCTCCGGGGCAAACAAATTGTTTGTCGCCGGCGGCACGAAACCTGTTTACGAAACGCTGGTTAAGGCCAAAGTCCCGTTTCCCCAGCAGACGGCTTATTTCGTGTCGGGTGTCGAGTTCGTTGGCGGATCCTTGGTGACTGTGGGGTTTCTTTCGAGTCCGGCCAGCGTGGCCTTAATGATCGATATGACTGTCGCCACCCTGACCAGCGCTGTTTCCACCTTGCCCAAAGGACTTTCGTCTCTTCGCTGGCTCGACGATTTCCTCTACCTTCCGGAAGTCCTCTACGTGCTCTTCTTTATCTGGCTGATCTGCTCCGGTCCGGGGAGGTTCAGTGTCGATTACTGGCTCGCCGGCAAGTTGCTGAGCTGATCGATCGATGAATCAGCTCGTTGCCAGGGTCAGGGCAGGGGTTGCCAGAGCTCAATCTTATTCCCGTCCGAGTCATAGATCCAGGCAAAGCGACCGTAGGATTCATCCATTCGTTTGGCGTCAATCTTTACTCCCTCTTGTTTTAAGCGGTCGAGCAAAGCATCCATATCGTCCACGATGTAGTTGATCATGAACGGCTGCGTGGCCGGGACATAGTCGGTGGAGGCGGAAAAAACAGTCCAAACTGTAACGTGTTCCTTTTGCGGGTCGTCGTGTTCGCGCCACGGAAGCATCGCCCCTTGGCCTTTGTCAGCCAGTCCAAGATGCTTCGAATACCATTCGCGCGTCTGATCACGATTCGCGGATTTGAAGAAGACACCGCCGATTCCAAGGATGCGCCCGCGCTGCTCCATTTTGACAGGCGGCTTCGATGTTTCAGGTTGCAAAGATTTCACTTCCTGTCCTCCTTTTGAGTAGGCCGAGATGAGCAACAGCGAGCCGAGCGCAATTGTGCTCCACGATATGCGTTGCATCGGCGAATTATACATAAGTTTCGATTCGAATCGAGAGAACGGTTCGATCAAGCTTCGCCGCGATTCACACTAAGCCGCGCAGATCGGTACTGCTACGGGTACCCGATCTGCAGTACGATCTTGCCGGACTTGTGGGGGGCGCCCGCAAGCATGCATTGCGCCTGGCGGGCCTCCGAAAGCGGCAGGATTGAGCCCACACGCGCGGTGATTTTGCCCGCGTCAAATAATGTTGTGAGTGTCTGCAGGCGCGCGGTGGTCACCTCAGCGTAGAAGAAAATGGCCTCTGCTGGGAGCGGCATCGAGACCGAGGTGACGAGTTTGCCTCCGGGTTTCAACGCAGCGACGCAGCGTTGAAACGTACTGCCCCCGACCGTGTCGAGAATAGCATCCACCTGCGGGAGGTCCTCCTCGAACGCGGGCTTGCCCGAGTCGATGATGGATTTCACGCCCAATGATCGGAGCAGGTCCTCGTCGTCGAGGTGGGCGATGGCAACGACGTGGATTCCGGCGTCTACGGCCATTTGTACGGCGTAGGCTCCGACGTTCCCGGCGGCTCCGACGACCATTACCGTTTGTCCTCGCGTCGCCCGCGCGTACTGGAAGAGCATTTGCCAGGCGGTGACCGCAATGACGGGAGCCGATGCTGCTTCTACGTGATTCAGCGATTGCGGTTTGGGGGCGATCATCCCGGACGTGGCCACGGCGAACTCGGCCTGGGCGCCACAGAACTGCGGATTGGTGACGCCATAGACTTCGTCGGCCGGCGCGAACCCCGTAACGCCGGGGCCGACCTTCTCGACGACACCGGAGATGTCCGAACCGAGGGTGAGCGGAGGTTGCGGGCTAACCTTGCTCTTGCCCTCACGGATGATCGCGTCCCACGGAGCGACGCCCGCGGCCATCACGCGCACCAGAACTTCGTTTGGGCCCGGCGACGGCATCGGCACATCCTCGACCACCACCACGTCGGGCGGCCCGAAGCTATGAATCCTGGCTGCTTTCACGGCCAATTCCTCGCCGGTGGTATCGGTTGTATCTTTGTGCGGGCGGTGCTCGAAATTAACCCAATCCGCATCCCGTCCGGGCTGAGCGTTAACCGTACGTGAGGGTGGTGCTCTGTCCGACTTCGATGATATAGCCGTCAGGATCGCGGATGTAGCAGCGTATCTCGCCGTACTTGGGGATCGGCGGCGTGAGGAACTCGGCTCCTCGACTTTTCCATAATTCATAGCACGCTTGAATATCCGCCACCCGGAAATTCATAAAGCTGTTGATGTGATTCGGGTCGGGGACGCTGAGCGTTACCGTCGGCTTATCCGGGGTCGGCCCGCCCCCAACGTTCAGAATCATCCAGATATTCGCCAGCTGAAGGTACGGAGGCGCGTTGCCGTCACCCATGGACAGAATGCGAGCGCCGAAGACCTTTTCGTAGTAGTGAGCCGACCGGTTGACGTCGGCGACGGTGAGAAAATGCGCGATGCTGATCCCCTCTTTCGGGGGCATCTCATAACTCTTTTGGTCGATTTGTACGGCGTTCGTCACGGCGTTCATGCGTGTCTCCGCTTTCGATACAGTGTCCGCCGAATGTGAGGCGCGGTGATTGCGGTGCTCACAATTCCTCTTATCAGCGGCACGTCAATTAAGCCAGAAGGGCAACGATGAGTCTATTGGACGAAGGTATCGACCAATACCAAGGTAGGGATTGGAACATGGGCAGGTAGTGGCAGGGGCTGGCTCAGCTTTGCCGATACCACCACACTGAGCATGCCCAGCTTTCTTTCAGGCGGAAAAGCCTGCCCAGAGCGAAGCCGAAGGGCTGCGCAGCGGGGACCTCAACAGCTGCCTTTTCCACTGGCACAATGAGCCTTTCGTCTAGTAACACCACGAGAGTTCCGACGCTTTCTATCAGCCTTGACGTGGACTGTAGTGGGTTTGGATGAGCCGACGGCGGCAGCAAACGCAGCAGGGTTTATTGCGTTGAGCACTGCAGCGGGATTCCTGGCGATCACGGTGAGCAAGGTGCGAGCTGGTGCTTCCGGGGTTCTCCGCCCTCCCTCCCAGTGCTTGATCGCGTCGAGGCTGAAGCCAAACGTGTCAGAGAATCTGGCTTGCGTCATGCCAAGTCGATTGCGGATGGCCTTCACGTCAATATCATGGGGCACATGTGCCTTGAAGCCTTCTTGCTCTCCGGCAAGAAAAGCCTCAACATCGTTCAGGCCGTCCATCATCTGCTCGAATTGCTTTTTCATGCTACCTCCCATAGCCCTCGAAAATGCTGTCGGCCCGTTTCCTTAGCGCATTGCGCTCTGCCATCGACAGATTTTCCTTCTCATTCTTTGGAAAGACTGTGATCAGAAAAAGCGGAAATTTCTCGTTGCGCCAGATATACACCACCCGCGCCCCGCCACTTTTCCCCATTCCCTTGCGCGCGACCCGAACCTTTCGAAACCCGCCCGTTCCCCGAATCACGTCCCCACATTCCGGATCTACCGAAACCAGTGCGACGATGTCCGCACGCTCCTCCTCGCTAAAGAGCTTGTCGGCAACGGCGAGATAAGTAGGCGTCTCGACAACCGTCTGCACAGCTTTGTTTGTACTCCATTGGACACCTTAAGGTCAAGGGAAAGTTGTTGCTCGCGTGAAAGCCATCATGCAGCAGCGCTACGAGCGCATCACAAGTAGCAAGCGCGGTCTCGATCTGCACCTGCCACTCCAACGTTGGTTCAATGTCATTATGTGCAACGAACGACGAGATTCCGTACCTGAGGAGTTCTTCTTGCAACTCGCCAGCGATTGCCCTGTGCGTGGCGAGGTGGGTTACGAAAAGCCGGAGCATACCCGCGCGCCAAAAGGGCGGATCAACTCCTGGCGGAGGTTGCTCAAACTTGTAACCTACGTGTTGCGCGAGATCAATCAGGGTCTGGTCGGGGATGTTTCGTATTTGTCGTAAGACGTACTCGGTTGTCGACCCAGACCAACTCTCAGGGGTCTCAATCCCAAACTGATTGAGTGTTACATCGATGAGGGACCAAGTTTCGTTTCCGAGTCGTTCAGATATAACTTTGATCAATGCAAATCGCTGCGAAGGTGAAATCGCCATAGCGGATACCAGTTTACCCCGCTCTAAAGGGTCATCGCCACGCCATCAGGGATCGCCTCATGCGCTGAGCCTGAGCTTCGAACGTCCTCTTGCGGTAGTGGGCTCTTAAGCTGAGGCGAGAACGACGGCGTAGAATGGATGCGCTATGGCTAATCTTCCCGGTCCTCAGCCGGACGTGCTGTTCTGCCCCCGTTGCAAGGGTGATCTGCGCAACGTTGCCCGAGACGAGATGCGCTCAAAGGGGTACAGACGGAAGGACGGTGCAGTATCGCCACACACTCACACTTACGAATGCCGAAACTGCAAGCACCGCTTTGAGATCAACCAAGAGCAGTGAGATTCAAAACAGCTTACTGCCCCTCCCGTTTGTCGCTGGGACGACAAAAAACTGGGGACAGATGGGACGTTCACTAATTTCCGTTGCCGAAAAATGGAAAACGTCCCGTCCGTCCCCGGGTTCCCTCCGATTCTTATGCCGCTGAAACCGACTTCTTCTTCGCGTCGAGTGCCGGTAGAAGAAGTTTCAGAAGCGCTTCATCCGAGAACGGGTTCTGACCTGAGATCAGCTCGCGATCCTGAAGGACGTAGCTCTGCCATGGCGCGACCACGCTTACGTCACCTCCCGCCGTACGCAAGGCGAAGTCCGGATAGAAAAGAACCTTGCCACCAATCTCAAGCGGCTCCCGCTGCTGCTCTTCTGCGGTCGAAAAGATGGTCATCTTATATCCGGAATAGATCCAACCTTGAGCCTTTGCGTGCGCTCCGGCCGCATCGCCCGCCGCCAGCGCGGCGACCACTTCCTTCGAATTCGGAAGCGCCGAGAGAAGTGAAATCGGGCCATGGCAGAGCACTGCCGTAGGCTTGGATGTTTCATGAAAGTGTCTCATCACGGTGCCAGCGTCGGGATCATCGAGAAGATCGATCATCGGGCCGTGGCCGCCGGGGACGAAAACAGCGTCATATTGATCCAGGCCCGATGCGACGACATCCGAGATTCGGCTTGGATCTCTGAGCCCAGCCAGGCCGTCGCGGAATAGCATATAGTCCTGAAGCTTGGCCGCGTCCCCACCGAAGAACTGCGCTATCGCTGAATTGACATCCAATTGTGGCGTGTTGCCTTTGGGGTTGGCGAAAGTGATTTCGTAGCCTTCCTTCATCAGGGCACGAGTCGGAACTGTCAACTCGTTGAGGTAGTAGCCAGCGCCGGCATAAACCTTGCCATCTTTCAAGGGCAAGCCGTGACCGCTCGAGACTAGCACTAAGACTTTTCCTTTAGTTGTCATTTTGTTCTCCTTTTTGAAATCGAATGTGCTTCCTGAGATCTTCATCGGCGACTCCGTATCCGTGTCATGGTCGTCCGCCTTCCCAAACGAAGGGAGGTACCGGCCGAAGTTCAGTTCGAAGTCGCTCCGAACCCCGTAACCGACATTGCGGATCTTGGCACGCCGTGCCTGCGCACCTGGCAACGCCAGCAGTGGGAAGAATAGGTCGATGCTCGACTGAAGCTCGGCAGCTGTCGGCGTTCCGAACCGATTGACCTGAGCCTTCGCCGCGGCCAGCGTTTCATGGTCGAACGAGGCCAGACGGCGGACGAGCGTATCGACAAACGAGTCGAGGTCGTCATCGTCCAGCGTGCGGTTCACCCAGCCATAGCGCTCGGCGATATCAGCGTCGAAGTCGTCACCGCTAAGCACGATCTCAAGTGCCCGCGAGCGGCCGACCAAACGCGGAAGCCATTCCAGCGCTCCGCCGCCCGGGACCAGTCCGACGCCGACCTCGGGGTTGCCGAACACGGCGCTTTGCCGGCTGGCGAAGCGCATGTCGCAGGCCAGCACGAACTCGTTCCCGATGCCGCGCGTGCGGCCGCGAATCTTGGCGATGCTCACGACTGGCGTGGACGAGAGGCGCAGCACAAAGTCGCGCCAAAGACCCAGCACCTCTGGCCGTTCAGCTGCCTTGGCTACGTCGAGATGGGCGACGAAGAAATCGGGATTCGCCGACTGGAACACTATGACCTTCAGGGACGGGTCCGCCTCGATGTCGGTCATTAACGCTCCCAATTCGACGATCGTTGTGGGAACAAACATGTTGATCGGCGGGTTGCTGAACGTAATCGTCCACTGGCCCCGATAGGTACGGTCGATGTCGAACTGCGAATGGTCAGGCATGGCGCACCTTCTCCTCTCTTGGGAAAAACTTAGCCCCTTCAGAAATGCGCTGGTTCCGCCTCACTCTTCGGGTCCCACTCCTTCATCTCATTGAGTTCTTCGGGGGTGATCTGAGGCAAGTGCCGGATGAACAAAACCAAGCGCCAGGTTTGCGCGGCAGTGTGGGTTCCGCTGAAGGCTGGCATCCCGCTCAAACGAACTCCATTGTCAATTGTGTAGTAGAGCTCGCCATCGCTCTTGTTCTGCGTCCCGGCTGCGCGCAAGTCGGGCGGTTTCGGATAGAGGCCCTTGCCAAATACCGTGTGGCCCCCTCCGTCATCCGAATGGCACGCGGCGCAATGATAGGCGAAATGCTCCATGCCTCCCCGAATGTTCTCCGTTGAAGGCACGATGGGATTGCGAAGTTGGCGATACGCGGATGGCACGGCCAATTTGCGTGCCGTTGTGGCGGCGAGCTCCTCAACCGCTGATGGTGTCGCAAGTGCGCTGAAGCCTCGTCGAACAAGAATCAGGCCGTAAACCGCGGCTGCAACCGCAAGAGCAAACAGAATCAGTAAAACTGCTTTCCATGGTTTCATGTCTACCTCTCCTGTCCCTAGCCGGCACGACTTACCAGGATTTGGAATTCATGCGCGAGGAAACATTCGTTTGCCAATCGCTTGCCGACCGGTGTCGGCGAGGGTCGAAAGGCGAAGCTATTGTACATTCGTAGCCGTCTCACTGCTGCCCACAAGAGCAGCGTGAGATTGGCAATCAAAGACAATCGACAGATCTAAAGAACCGCGGCGATGCAGTCCACCTCGATGTCGAAGCCGCCATTCCAAGCAGGAACGTTGATAAAGATTCGAGCAGGCGGATTCTCCGGGAAGTAACGCCTGTAGACCTCGTTAACAGCAGGAAACATATCCACTGAAGTCACATAAACATTCAGTTTCAAAATGTTTTCCAAGGACGAACCTGCCGTTTCAACACAGAGCTTAAGCTGGTCTAAAACGATCTCGGTCTGGCGCTCAATAGGCCCTCGGAAAATCTCTCCGGTTTTCGGGTCGAACGGCGGAGAGCCTGAGACGTAAATAGTGTCGCCGTGTCTGGTCACCGTCGAAGCGGGTGCCTTGTACTTTTCGAGGTAGGTCGCCAGTGGCTCGACCCGAATGATTTCTCGTTTCATAGATTTCCTCCGTTTTGTAGACGCGGATTCGAACAACCAAGAGCCGCGAAGATTCGATGGTAGGAGTAAACCGAGACCCTGGAACAGTCGTCTGCGTGAGGTCATCGGCTAGGCCCCGCCCGAATTGTAGAGTCTTCTCGCATCAGCGGTTGCTGGGGTCATGGCTGCGGGAATCCGAACATCAGCCACGACTGATTGGCTACCCAATGCGGGTAGAGCTCGGTCATTTGATCGAAGAGCTTCTGGTCGGATGTCGCGGTTTTCTGCAACCGATCGAAGTCCTCGAGGTAACGCTTGGTGTCCTGGATCGTCGAGGGAGAGTCGGGCGCGCCCGGCTTCTTGTGGCCGGCCACAACCATCGTCGGATTGAGCGCCGCTAAACGGTCTAGCGCCGCGATCCAATTCTTTCGGCTCTCGGGGGTGGTGTCGCCGACGTACATCCGGCATTGGTTATACACAACGTCGCCAGCGACGACCAGGCCGATCGATGGAACGTGCAGAGATGTCGTATCCGCGCTATCGGTGTGGCCCTGCTCGATGATGCGTAATTCGCGGCCCTCGAGCGTGAACGTGTCGCGCTCATAGGGCTCAGGGGCAACCAACTTAGTGGGCACTTGCCCGGGAAACATACGGCGGGCTAACTGCTTCACTGGGGGAGAAAGATAAATCTGCATGGCGTTCAGCGTCTTGGGCGTTGCGATCGCCCGAGCGCCGGGAAAATGGTTGAGCAGAATGCCCAGACCGTAGAAGTGGTCGAAGTGGGTATGCGTTATATAGATGGTCTCCAGGTTGCGGTTGTGCAGAGCGACCCAAGCCGCGAGAGACTCGGCCTCAGCCACCGTCAGCATTGCGTCTACCAGCACTGCGTCGTACTCGCCGAAGATTAACGTCGACGTGATCGGGTCAAAGCCGAGCGCTTCGCCGAAGGGCCTTGGCCGCTCGCCGACCATAGCCTTTGCCGGGGCGGTAAAAACGTTCACACTAAGCGTGCTCGACTCAGGCGTGGTCACGCGCGTGTCTCCTTCAGTCCATTTGTGCCGTCCATTTGGCACCCCTTTCGATGTCAGAGCGCGTCACTGTTCAAGGCAAAATTAGCAGAGGCGCGATGACGAATCTATTGGACGAACGTATCAATCAATGCCGAAGTATTGCCCAGCCAAATTAACTGTGGTTGTTGAACCAGTCGAGGGCGATTTGAGTATATTGGCCGACCTCGATGAGATAACCGTCGGGACCACGCATGTAGCAGCGCCATTCCCAGCCGTGATTGTTTAATGGTTCGCTAAGAAAGAACGCTCCTTTGTTCCCCCACTCTTTGTAGCAGTCACAGATGTCGGCGACACGCGAATTAAGGAAGCTATTTACTCGGTTCAGATCCGACGGTGTTTCAAGCAGGACCTCCGGCTTGTCGGGAGTCGGCCACCGCCGGAATTGCGAATGATCCAGGTATTAGCCGGCTTGATGTAGCAGGGATTGTCTGGCTTGATCACTTTCCCGCCAAGAATTCGGACATAGAAGTCCTTCGACTTTTCCCGATCCCTAACGGTGAAGAAGTGCGTCGCGAAGAAGCCTTCCTGTGGAATCGGCGCGTCAGGTAGATTCATGCGGTGCCTACTGTTGTCGATAAACTAGGAAGCGGTCGCAAACACTTACGATCTAAAGGAATCGTTTCATCTGCTGGCCTACCCTATAACGGGCAGCTAGTTCAGGAGCGATTCCCAATTGGCCGGCACCCTTCCTGCTGGTCCAGGAGCGGGCTGATTTTTGGGATGCGAATGCGGCGGAAGCAACTCGACGCCCTTGATCATCTCCTGCTTCTCGTAATCCTGCTTTTCGTAGTTGAAGAACCAATCCTCACCCGGCTCAAAGCTGGCAATGATCGGATGCCCTGTTGCCGCCGCATGCTTCGATGCATGCTGGCTCGGAGAACTGTCACAGCATCCGATGTGCCCGCATTCTGCACATCGTCGGAGATGAAACCACCAACCTTTCGGTGAGGCCAGGCATTCAACACATCCATCGCCACTCGGCTTCGAAACGGGGTTGATTCCACGCAGAACCTTTTTCATTTCCGATTTTCCTTTCGTATCCTCTGTTCGCAAAACAATGTCAAGCCACCAGCAAGATCTTCCCGATGCCACCCTTTTCTGCCGCTGCCTGAGCCTCGGCCGCTTCACTGAGTGGCAGTTTCTGGCTAATCGGGATTACTAGCTTGCCATCTCGAACGGCTTCGGCCATAAATTCGAGCGTTTTCCTGTCGAATTTCGAGAATACTGGCACCACCTTTACAGATGGGTACTTCGCGGCGTTCTGCGGTGCCCCGAGAACCGATGCAAACACTCCTCCCGGCTTGACCTTGGCGATCAGCTTCTCGGCGGTTCTTCCGCCGACCGTATCCGCCACCGCATCGAGCGGAGGAAGATTCGCAATCGCGGTGTCGTCGTCGGTTGCGACCACCTGATCCGCGCCCACAGTTTTCACCTCATCCATCTGCTTCTTCAAAACCCCCGCGATCACAGTTGCCCCGCGTTGCTTCGCAGTGAATACCGCCGAACGGCCGACATTTCCAGCAGCACCTACGACGAGAACCGTCTGACCCGCTTTGATTCCCGTAGCAGAAAGGAGCTGGTTGCCGGTCGTCGTCACCAGCGGCAGCGCCGCCGCCTGGATCAAATCGAGCCCCTTGGGGACTTTGGCGAGAATCGCAGCTTTCACAACGCAAAGTTCGGCGTAAGTATTGTCCGCCATAGCGAACACCTGGTCGCCGACGGAAAAGCCTTCCACTCCCGGCCCAATCTTGACCACAGTCCCCGCCACATCGACTCCTATGAGGCCCGGGAACTGGAGGGGATAAAAATCCTTCGTTAATCCAGCACGCCGCTTGTAGTCGATCGGATTCACGCTCGTTGCGGCGACCCGCACCAGCACCTCGCCCGGACCCGGAACCGGATCAGGGTATTCCTCGAACTTGAGTACTTCAGGACCGCCATATTGGTGGACAACGATTGCTTTCATATTTCATCTCCCTTGTGCGGTGAGCAAGCCGTCACTAACAAAACTTAGATGAGCGAAGCTGGAATTGGTCGCCTGCGCCATGGACGCCCAAAAACACAATCAACAGAGAGCGAAACTCTCACTTCGGGTGAAGCGCCGAATTAACCGCCTCGAGCAGAGCCGTGTCGCTGAATGGCTTGAACAGGCACTCCACTGCGCCTTGTTCGAGTAGTCGGATGCGAGCAGTCTTATCGGTGCTAGCGGTGATGAAGATGATCGGAATCTCTCGCCTGCGGCGGGACAATTCCCGTTGAAGATCCGGTCCGGACATGCCTGGGGGCACGGAGACATCGAGGATAAGACATCTGGTCTGGTCGACATCATCGGATGCAAGGAACGCCTCCGCTGAGGAGAACGCCTGAGCCGAATACCCGAACTCTCTCACCAAGTCGGGCAGCGACTCACGCAGGGATTCATCGTCATCGACCACGGATACCAGTGGACGCCTGATCATCACAGGTTGTTCACGCCTCACGACGCGAGCATGCTCGCCCTGATGGAGCGAGTCAATTACACCTTGGTGTCGGTTTGACGGGCATTTTGTTTTCTAGCCGGCTTAGCGACTCGGCGACACGAGGATGTGCGCTCCAACGTGGACCGTCCCTGATCCCACCCCTCCGGCAATGATTCCCCACCGACTGGGTAAGGATTCTCCACGCCGCTTAGGTCCCGCTAGGTGCCTGAGTGTTACGGAGGCCATCGGAGTGCGCAAAGCCCTCAGGCGCTCGGGGAATGGAGAACGAAAACGCGGCTCCCGGACCATCATTCCTGGTTGCCCACAGACATCCATGATGGCTCTCGATAATCGAGCGACTGACGGAAAGTCCGATTCCCATACCGCCACTCTTAGTTGTGTAGTACGGTTCGAACAGCTTTTCTACACCGTAAGGTTCGATGCCCACGCCCACATCTTGCACAGTCAGTCGCGCACGATCATCTTCTCGTTCGGTCCGAATCACCAGCTGCCGCGGACGATCATCCACGTCGCTCATCGCGTCTGAGGCGTTTAGAACGAGGTTCAGGATGACCTGTTGAAGCTGTACACGGTCGCCTGTGACGAGTGGTAGGTCATCGGCAAGTTCAGGACGTAGGATCACCCCGTTTTTCTGAAGGTCCGCTAACGACAGGGTAATGACCTCCAGTGCAGCCTCATTCAAGTTCACGCATTCGGTCGCGGTGTCCTGCTTGCTAAAGAGTGCACGCAGCCGGGTAATCACCTCGGACGCACGGTTGCCATCGCGAATCGTGCGTCGGGACGTTTCCCGCGCACCCTCGACATTTGGAGGATCAGCGGCGAGCATTCGCAGACAGGTGCTGGCATTTGTGACAATGCCGGATAGCGGCTGGTTGAGTTCGTGGGCGATAGACGCTGTCAGCGTTCCGAGGGTCATCACCCTGGCCACATGGGCAAGCTCCGATCGAGCCCTGTCGCTTGCCTCTTCCGCCAGTCTGCGCGCCGTCACATCCTGAACCGAGGCGATGTACTCCAGTTGACCCTCCTCGTCCCGGGTCGCATGAGCGACAGCATGCATGTACTTGATCGAGTGGTCCGGCATTAGCAAGCGATACCGCCATTCAAAGTCGTGGCCGTCCTCTCGTGCCCGGTCCACCATCTTCATTTTCTCGATTAAACTGATGTCTTCAGGATGGACTCGGCTACGAATCAGTTCGAGCGTCACGGGTATGCCGGTCTCAATCTCGTAGATGCGATAGAGCTCCGCTGACCACGTGATTTCGTCTGTCGCCACGCGCCAGGAAAAGCTGCCGATTTTACCGAGATGTTGACCTTCCGCGAGGAATGCCTCGCTGCGCCGCAAAGCCCTTTCAGCTCGCTTTTGTTCGCTCAAATCGAGCACGAAAGAGATACCTTCGTTGCCATCTCCTTCGAGCAGTGCGCCGCCGAGAAGTACAGGCACGCGGCTGCCATCTTTCCGGAGGTATTCCTTCTCAAAGGGCTGAAAAATGCCGGTCGCCTTCAAATCAGCTACCGCCTGTTCGGCATGGCCACGCCATTCGGCCGGGGTCAGGTCCGTCCAGCGTAGGCGACCGGAAGCGAAATCTTCACGGTCGTATTGCACCATGCGGAGAAATGCTTCGTTGGCCCCGGTGATTGCACCTTCGAGATTCCACATGACAATTCCCACAATGTTGGCCTCGACCAAACGCCGGACCTTCGATTCCAACCCTCTTGCCAGTTCACGTACTGCTGCTTCCGCCTTTTCGCGTTCGGCCACCTGAATTTTGAGCTCTTCTATGTGTGCCAACGCTTGATACGCCGAAGACGCAAATTTCCCCAGAGAGGCCATGACCCGGTCATCCTCTGCATCGAACTTGCGGCGCTCGCTGTGCATGATGCCCCATATGGTTCCTACCGCCTTGCCGTCGACGTAAAACGGGACCAGCAGGCACTCTTCGGCGGCCGGATTGACCGGCATCAAATAGGGATAACGCCGTTCGAAGTGAGTGAACAGCAGCGTACGATCCTGATCAAGCACGTCTCCGCAGGGGCCGAAATTGCGCGGCGTCCCACCTCCGACGTGCGGATTCCACATGCCGGCGATCGCTGGCCAATAGAATCTTTCGCCGCCAATGTCCGGCGTTTTGCCATCCTTCGTCAACAGGCTAAGGCCGGCGGAGTCACATTGCGTAATATCCTGGATCGTCTCCGCAAGTGTCCGAAAGATGGTAGTCGGCGAGTCAGCTAACGCGCTCACCAGGTTCACGAGTGCCTTGTTCTCCTTTTCATAATCGGGCGGACGCGATGGACGGCGTTGCAGCTCTTCTGTGCAGAGGATCGATTCCAAAGCGGCGGTTGGAACTGAACTGTCCAGTAGAACATCATGCGATTTGGCAGAGTTGACCATGTTCTCACCTCCATCTGTGGGGTTACGAGGTTCGAAAGCTCAAGCGTTAACAACAGCCATCCCACTCTCTTCATCTTTGGGTCGGACGGCGCCTGTGAATTCGGGCCGTATTCACAAATTACAACGGCAGCTGTTAGGCCGCAGCCATCGCTGCTGGTTCGGGCCGGAAGTTCGCGGCCATTCTCACCAGGTCGGCAAGAGAATCGGCCTTCATCTTCTGCATTACTTTGCCGCGGTGTGCCTTCACCGTGATTTCGCTGATACCGAGTTCTCCACCAATCTGTTTATTTAACAAGCCGGAAACCACCAGCGCCATAACCTGCTGCTCGCGACGGGAAAGTGAGGCGTAACGGCCCCGGAGCACTCGCATCTCCGCCTCCCGGCTCAGGGCAACGCGGCTGCGTTCGAGGGCGCCCCGGATGGCGCTCAACAGCGCATCTTCACCGAATGGCTTCGTCAAGAATTCGACGGCCCCAGCCTTCATGGCTTGGACCGTCATAGGCACGTCCCTGTAGCCGGTGATGAAGATGATCGGCATGTCCGTCCGTTCGACGGCGATGCGCTTCTGCAGCTCCAGACCATTGAGTCCTGGAAGAGAAAAATCCAGCACCAAACAGCTCGGAACGAGAGCTCGTGGACGGCTAAGGAATTCTTGGCCGGAAGAGAAGGTCTCCGGCTGCCAGCCTTCGCAGCGGATCAACAATTCCAGCGATTCGCGCACGGAAATGTCATCGTCGACCACGAAGACGATTGGTCCCATGCCCAACATAGGTGGTGCCCCCAATTCATGGCAAAGTGCGTGCGTTAAACTCATGCTTCACCCCTCAATTGGACCTCAGCAATCGTTCCGCTGAAAGAACCTTAAGGCTGAACGAATGATTTGTAGAAGCTGCTCATCGCTAAAAGGCTTGCCCAGGAAAGCGGCCGCGCCGGCTTGCATCGCTCGCTGACGGGAATCTTTGCTCTCGTAAGCCGTGATGAAGATGATAGGAATGCTGCAGCCTGCGGCAGCGAGGTGACGTTGAAGCTGTAATCCATTCATGCCTGGCATCTGCACGTCTACGATGAGACACGAGGTGTCGTGCAAATGGTCGGATCTCAGGAAAGTTTCGGCAGATTCAAAAGCTGCCGCCCGAAAGCCGAAGGACTCGATAAGTAGTGTGGTGGTCCTGCGAACTGACTCATCGTCGTCAACTATCGAGATCAGATTCTCTGTCACTCCGAATTTCTCACTGGGCTCAAGGTATTCGCAGAGGGGGAAAGAATCTATTGGGCGTTGGTAGATGCAGGTCCTAAAAAGGATGATGCAGGTAAGCTTTCGCTTACGAGGCTTTTTCCGAGGGGTCTTTGAGCTTCTCGATCATTCTTACCAGGTCGACAAGGGATCCCGCGCGCATCTTCTCCATCGCCCTGCTGCGCTGGACCTTCACGGTACTTTCCGCAGTGCCGAGCTGACCAGCAATTTGTTTATTGAGCATGCCCGAGACAAGCATCGAGATCACCTGCTGCTCGCGGGAAGTCAACGAGCTGAAGCGTTGTTGGAGGTCCGTAACTTCCTTCTCGTTTTCACGCCTCGCACGATCTTGCTCCAGTGCTACTCGAACAGCGTCCAGCAAATCCTGGTCGCGGACGGGCTTGGTGAGGAATTCGACCGCCCCAGCCTTCATGGCGCGAACACTCATCGGAATATCACCGTGACCGGTGAGAAAGATTGTGGGGATACGAATATTTCTCGCTGCCAGCTCACGCTGAATATCGATGCCACTCAATCCGGGTAGTCTGACGTCCAGCACGAGGCAGCTGGGCGCATCTGGTGGTTTTCTGTGGAAGAAGGTGTCAGCTGAGCCAAAGCTCTCAACCTGCAGCCCGACGGTGCTTAAGAGGAACTTGAGCGAAGAACGTACCGATGGGTCGTCATCGACAACAAAGACGATGGAGGCAGTAGTCACGCTGGACTCCCGGCACTTACTGGCAGCGTGAAGGAAAACACAGCGCCAATGGGAGAATTCGGCATGGCCCAGAGCCGCCCTCCATGGTTTTCAACAAGGGACCGGCTGATCGACAAACCCATCCCCATGCCGTTCGCTTTAGTTGTAAAGAAGGGCGTGAAGACGCGATCTGCTGCCGATCCAAGGCCAGTGCCTGAGTCGCGTACCGCAACCAGTATGTCTCCAGATTCGTCAACCCGGGATTCCACCCAGAGTGAGCGAGGTTGATCTGTAACAGGGATCATGGCTTCGATGCCATTCATGATCAAGTTCAGCAGGACCTGTTGCATCTGAACCCGATCCGCCAACACCGGCGGGAGGGCCTTCGTCAATTGGCGTTCGAGCCGAACTCGATTCTCATAAAGCTCACGGTCAGCTAGCGCCAACACCTCTTGAATCACGTCGTTCATGTTTATTCGGTTCTTTTCGACAGGTTCTTTTTTTATGAATGCGCGGATTCGAGCAACAACGGCGCTCGCTCGATTGCCGTCCGCTACGATTTCCTGAAGAGCCCGATGCAGAACCTCAGGTTTGAGGTTATCAGCGGCGAGCAGTCGCAGGCACGCGCTGCTGTTATTGGTTACGGCGGTAAGCGGTTGATTGACTTCATGGGCGATAGACGCTGCCAGTTCGCCCATGGTTGTCAGCCTGGAAACCCGGGCCAGCTCCGCTTGCGTCATCTGCAATGCTTGTTGTGCCTCTTTCCAATCATGCCAATCCACAACGCTCCCAAACCATTTTATGACCCGACCTTCTCGGTCCCGCAACGGCAGGGCGCTGGAAATACACCAGCGATATGCGTGGTCCGCCGCCCGCCGGCCGCGGAATTCATATTGAAAAGGCTCTCCGGTTGAAACCGCGGCCCTCCACGCTTGCTCCATCTTCTCAATCTCATCCTGATGAACGGACTTCATCCAGCCTGCCCCTCGGACCTGGTCTGGGGATAACCCTGTGTAGTCAAGCACGCGCTGGTTACAGTAATCAATCGCACCGCCTGCTTCGGCGCTCCAGAGCATCTGCGGAATGGTCTCAGTTAATTGGCGCAGGCTACGCTCACTATCACGTAGCTTGTCCTCCGCATGTTTTCGTTCAATTCCCTGAGCGATCAAGTCCGCAGCAGACGCGAGTGTCTCTGTTGTTTCTGGCGTGACCGGTTTTCGAGAGAACATGGCCAGCACGCCTATCGTGCGGTCTCCGACGCTCACTGGGTAGCCAGCGAAGCTAGCCATTCCCTCTTTCTCTGCCCATGCTCTGTCACTGATTCGAGGATCATTGAGGACATCGTTGGTTAGATGCGGCTTACGTTCTTGCGCAATCATTCCAATTTTGAATTGTCCCATCGGAATGTGGCTGTGAGGTCCGTCAAGATGTGTGTACATGCCTGCACTGGCCTGCAGTTCCAACATCTTTCCATCGTCACTCAGGGTCCAAATCCTCGCAAATGCTGCATCAAGATGGCGCACAAGGGCTTTGCTGCACTCACCCAAGATTGTTTTCAAACTCTCTTCCTTACCGAAAGCCATGCTCACGTCAGCGCGGACAGCGATCTGGCGGGCGTGCGCTGCTCGCATTTCCTCTGCCTGCTTTCTTTCGCTGATATCGCGGATAAAGCCGGTAAATACCTTATGCCCATCTCTAGATAGTTCTCCAAACGAGATTTCCACGGGGAATTCTTGGCCATTCTTGCGCAGTGCGGTTAGTTCAGTGCCTTGCCAGTTGATGTGCCGCTGGCCGGTAGCTAAATAGCGGCTGAACCCTTGCTCGTGCAATTTCCGCAGGAATTCCGGCATCAGGACGGTCAACGGCTTCCCGATCAACTCCGAAGGAGCATAACCAAAGATTCTCATCGTGGCGGGATTGGCAAACAGAATTGCACCGCGTTCGTCAATGCTGATCACGGCATCACGGGCTGTTTCGACCACGAGGCGATAGTTCTCTTCGCTGTAGCGGAGGGCCGATTCCTCGCGTTCACGGGCGGTCTGTGCAGGTTGTCTTTCAGCGGTCATGTTTTGCGAGCTTTACACGACCAAGGCATTCTAAACCGAAAGGGAGACCGAGGCCATTCCGGGTTCGGCATTGGCCACAGCCTCGTCGTCAAGGATACCTGGGAGCTGCCATCCGATCACCGCTGTGGCCTAGAAGAGTGGCGTAGGGCCGATACCCAAGGTATCCGATACTATCGTCCAATTGTTCATCTCCCAAGCTTCTGTTCTGATTACTCGCGTGGACCGAATTCAATCGAAATCGTCACGACCAGGGATAGGAGTTTCCTTGCCACGAGCCTGTCAAAGCTCGCGACTTTGTCTGAACCCATTACGCACCTTAAATACGGGGAGATCCTATGGACAAGGAAAAATCGTTTTGCAATTCGACTTGCGAAGACCAGATCAAGATGGCGGAGCGCGAGTTATCGGCGTTCATCCGTGCGGTGACGGGATTGTTCGGTCCAGAGCAAGCTAGGCTTTCGACAGAGGATTGGCTCGACGAGTCAGAACTAATGGAGTGCCCGCCTCCAGCCACCAGTCGAGATTGGCGAGCGGTCACAGTAGCAGCCTCGGCTCGATTGGCAAATCGGGAGACTCTAGGCCGAGATCACCGAACGCTTGCGGCTGTGATGCCTCATCGCAGCCGATGCAATCGGAAATACGCAGCGACTGGCGATTAAGAGACATCGACATCGGCTTTAAAGCAAATACTGATTTCGTTTACCGAAGCATATTGAATGGAGGAACTATTATGAGACGCTTTATATTCTTCCTGGTTGCAGTTGCAACAACGGCCGGCCTTGTCGCATTTATGGGCCCGGACGGGCAATCCGTAAACACACACTGCACCCCGCGGCGTGAGCCGCGCATCAGTATCTAAAAAAGGAGAACATAAACATGTCACACCATTACTCGGGCCCCGACTTTGGCTTTCCCCACGGAGACGCTCGCCTCGATTTTACTGACTTGTACGCGTTCCCGAAGCCTGGGGATGCTAGCAAGTCGATCCTGATTATGAACGTTCATCCGTCGGCCGGCGTCAATCCGCAAGGGCCTACAACAGACGAACCCTTCGCGACGGACGCCTTCTACGAACTCAAGATTGATACCAACGGCGATTTCGTCGCCGATATCGCATATCGAGTCCGTTTCACCTCAGACAAACGCGGGGCGCAGACTGCGACGCTTCGCCGGGTTGAGGGCGCGCAGGCCACTGGGACAAGCGATGACGGGCAAGTCATCGTCGAGGGGGCGCCAGTCTCGAGGGGGGCGGATACACGGGTGACCGAGGCTGGGGACTACCGCTTCTTCGCCGGCTGGCGTGGCGATCCCTTCTTCTTCGACACGCTGGGCGCCCTGAACAACCTGCAATTCACCGGCGACGATTACTTCGCCGACAAGGATGTGTGCAGCATCGTGCTGGAAGTGCCCAACTCTGCCCTCGGTAAAAAGATGGGGTTGTGGGCTCGCACAGTGGACGGTGCAACCGGGAAATGGGTGCAGGCGGATCGTGGTGCGCGGTCCAATCAAACTCCCTTTCTTGCCGGCGAGCAAAACGCTGCCTATCTTGCTGCGGAGCCGGCGGACGATGCCCGTTTTGTCTCCGTCTTCGCGCACGCGCTGGAGCATACCGGCGGATATACGCCGGCGGAAGCGACGCGGGTCGCTGGGACCTTGCTGCCGGATGTGCTCCACTATGATCCCACGCGGCCGGCGTCCTACCCGGAGAATGGCCGAGCACTAACCGACGATGTCGCAGATTTCTTTCTTCCTCTCCTTACCAATGGAAAGGTGACACGAGATAACGTAGGGCCCCACAAAGACCTGCTCTCCTCGTTCCCTTACGTCGGCCCGCCACACAAGGCCCGATCGGCGGAAAAGGTGGCCGCCTAAAACAAAAAGGTTATTTATGTCCAGCAAGAAAACAGCAATCATCACTGGCGCATCGGGGGGCATTGGCGCGGGTTTAGTCGAGCGGTTTCTGGAAGAGGGTTATAACGTCGTCGCAACGTCTCGTCACGCGACTCGGGAGTTGACTGCTTCTGGCGGCCTGATCCTCGTTGATGGCGATATCGGCAACCAGGAAACTGCTGCTCATGCTGTCGAAGCTGCAATCAACAAGTTCGGGACCATCGACGTTTTGGTGAATAACGCTGGCATCTTCCTAACCAAGCCTTTCACTGACTTCACTACCGAGGACTTCGACGCCCTTATCTCCACTAATCTGCTCGGATTCTTCTACATCACTCAGCGCACTGTGCAGGAGATGCTGAAACAAAAATCGGGGTGCGTTGTGAGCATCACTGCGGCTCTTGCCGATCGGCCAATTGCCGGCGAAAATGGCTCTGTTTCCATGATTACGAAGGGTGGCTTGAATTCAGCCACGCAGAATCTTGCCGTCGAGTATGCAAAAGACGGTATTCGCTTCAATGCCGTAGCCCCCGGCGAAGTGGATACACCGATGCACGCGAATGATCCCAATGACTCGACGTTGCAGGGGACTAAGAAAAGAGCGACGGTAAAGGATGTTGTCGACGCCGTTCTTTACCTGGTAAAGGCAGGTCATGTGAGCGGAGAGATTCTCCACGTGGATGGTGCCGCTCCGGCTCGTCGGTGGTAAAAAATAAAAAAGATGGTTACCGCACGCTGGACTTCGACGAGGTAAGGATGCCCAGATTACTTTCAGTGAATGTCGGTCTTCCACGCGACGTGACATGGAACGGCAAAACTGTCCGTACCGCGATTTGGAAATCTCCGGTTACGGGACGGCGAATGGTGCGCAAACTCGATATCGACGGCGATGCGCAAGGCGATCTCGCCGGTCACGGTGGGGAGCAGCGCGCCGTTTTTGTTTATCAGATGGACTCGTACCATTACTGGGAAAGCTTTCTGGGCCGGAGTGATTTTACCTACGGCCAGTTCGGAGAAAACTTCACTGTCGACGGACTTCTTGATAACGAGGTCTGCATCGGCGATCGCTACCGCATCGGTGGCGCTGAATTTGAAGTGACGCAGCCCCGCGTAACCTGCTACCGCGTCGGCATTCGCATGAATGAACCTCGAATGCCAGCCCTCCTCGTAGCGCATCACAGACCAGGATTCTACTTTCGCGTGTTGCAGGAAGGAGAAGTTGGGGCGGGTGATGACATTGTAAAAATTACTGACGGTCCAGAAAAAATCACGGTCGCCGACACTGACGCCCTCTTGTATTTGCCAGGACCTTCTCAGCAGCAACTGCAACGCGCGCTGCGGATACCTGCACTCAGCAAGGGTTGGCAGAGTTCGTTCCACGCAATGCTCCAACAAGACTTGGGCTCCAAAACTGCGGCGGGGAATCCGGGACTCGCGAATGAGGAACAAGCGCCAGCATGGCCCGGCTTTCGACAAATGCGAGTCGCGAATATTCACAAGGAAAGCGGTAGCGTAACTTCCTTCGTTCTGTCGCCAATCGATGGGCAGCCTCTTCCTCTCTGCCAGGCGGGTCAATTTGTTGTTTTGCGGCTGCTCGTCGATCCGGTCAAACCGCCGGTTCTCCGCAGCTATTCGCTGTCTGATCTGCCGGCACCCGACCATTTCCGCATCAGCGTCAAGAGCGAATTGAATGGGATTGGAAGCGGGTTTCTGTGCAACCGTGAGCGAGAGGGTGATCTATTGGATGTTAGTGCACCGCGCGGAAGCTTCACTCTGCGTCCCGGCCAGAGTCCTGTGGTTCTGCTGAGCGCTGGAGTGGGCGCAACGCCCGTGATGTCGATGCTGCACGCACTCGCCGCTGAAAGATCGCAACGAGAAATCTGGTGGATCTATGGAGCGCGCAATCGCGTCGACCATCCATTTGCAGAAGAATCGCGTTCATTACTGAAACAGCTCTCTCGCGGACGAGGATACAT
>Ga0210403_10000502_pt1 | contig 40901 bp, 28 predicted proteins | sample IncBWC19MmetaG_FD_150863 | JGI IMG/M metagenome (GOLD analysis project Ga0210403, IMG submission 150863) | Forest soil microbial communities from Barre Woods Harvard Forest LTER site, Petersham, Massachusetts, United States - Inc-BW-C-19-M | ecosystem: Environmental > Terrestrial > Soil >...
TTCGGATCAGAAAGCGCCGTCTCCATGTTCCTGGCGAAGCAACGGAAGCTCACGCTGGAGCAAGTACGGAAATTAAGCGCACGCTTCAAACTTCCGGCGGACGTTTTCATCCGAAGCCGATAGCCGATATTGCTGGATAAGAAGCCGAGAGGACGACAGTAGATGCTATCTCCGAAGAAGATCATTTCTTCTGCCCAGCAGCACGAAACATATATTCAGAGCCTTCTCGAACTGCAACGGAAAACACATCGAACTCCAGAAGAAACGGAAACTGCCAAACTGCTTATCGCTCTGATCGCGGACTACGAAGCGAGGCATTTCACCATCGAAAAGGCCTCGGGCGTCGAGGTGCTCAAGGAACTGATGGATGCAAATGGACTTCGACAAAAGGATCTTGCTGAGGATTTGGGGGGTGAAAGCATCGTTTCCCTGATCCTGAAAGAAAAGCGCCAGCTGAACAGACAACAGATGGAAAAACTCAGTCAGCGCTTTCATGTCTCACCGGCAGTTTTCTTCTAGCCCTTTTCGTTGAAGAATCCGGGCCGGACTCGAAGCAACTTTTCCGGCTGACGGCGCAGAGTCATTTGGAATCTGGAGCGGGCGACGGGAATCAAACCCGTATCTAAAGCTTGGGAGGCTTCGGACCAGACCTCACAGTGCATGCGATGGAGTCATCAGAAATCAGCGCGAATAAATCTGGGCGCAATTATAATTAGTTCCCTTCGGCTTTCAGGCTCCTAGGAGGATTTCGATTCAGAGCGGGCACTCCGCTCAGGGCACCTCTTGCTGTGTCTGAAGAACACGTTTCCACGAATTGCTCTTTCGCAACCTTCACAGGTCCGGACCACTTGTGCGTGCTTACGAAAAGCCTCCAACCTGCCCGCTTCGTCCTTGCCGGCACTTGGCGCGAGATCCATTGAGCCAGCAAGCCAATCCCGTGTCTCCTTATCCAGAAAATCAGATTTGATTAATGCGCCAAATCGTGAACAAAACCTTGTTAGCGACTTTTCCGTGACCCGCGGATCATAGAGTTTAAGCACGCCACGGAAGATGAGCTGCTCGATCACACTTGTGTCCACGTTGAGTTGCCTCGCCATATCCGCCCAAATCCGCTTGGCTCGACAAGAACGAGGCGGCTTTGCGGGGCCGCCGGGCGCAACTGGCATTGCATTGGTCGACGGTGTTGCAGCAGGCCCTTCTTCTAGCGGGATCGCTGCGGATTCCTTAGCATCAGGCAGTTGGTCATGCAGCGATGCCGTCAGGCGTCCTGTCTTGCATGCGTTTTCCAAGGACTTCCGCGTAATGCGAGGATCCCGAACCTCAAGCAAACCCTGAACAATCAGTCGCTGGATTGTGCGGCTGCCCAAGTGCAATTCTTGTGCTAGAGTCCGTCGAGCATATCCTTCTAAATGAACACGACTGCTCTTGCCTAGGACAGCCAAGCGATAACGGACGGCGTTTTCTGATCGATGTAAGGCTTTGGCGATGAATTCCGCGGTCTTGTAACCTGCCATGGCGAGAAGGATTCGGTCGTCATCTTCGGTCCAAGGTTGGCGGGAACGCAGTCGGTCTCTTTTTATGGTTCTCCGAACAAGCCCGAGTTTGGCTGCCCTGCCCCAAATCGAGTGAGGCTGCCAGCCGGGATGCCGCCTAAGAAGCGCGCGCACGCCCTCTCGCTTCCCTTTCCACCCTCCCTCATAACCCTTTCGAAGGATTTGGTCGTCTTCTGGACTCCAGGCAGTCCGCTGATAGAGCTTCCCATTCGAAGATTGTTTGAGCTGACGAATTCGTCGCCATAATTCCGCTCGGCCGAGGCCCGGCTCGTGCTTCAGGATTCTCTCGATCGCATCGTGCGAACCGGTTCGGCCACGCTTCACACCTTCGCGCAGAATTCGATTGACTTCTTCCGGTGAGAAAAACCGGAAAGAAGAGTTGCCCGCCGCACTAGCCGTACGATCTGCCATGGCAAAGGACACCATGCCCAATCTGCTCGAAGGACAGTATTGCTTCGGTGAAGGTTCAACCCCTTGTCAACCACCGATGTTTTTCGGAAGCGCGTTTCCCGAGGCGGCATCGTTGCTGGGGATTGGCCTCAAAGCCCTTTTGGGCCAAACCCTTGCAGTCTCCAGCACTGGATCACCCTTCTTCTCTGCTCGGAAAAGCAGCCAGTGTGGAAGGGCCAAATACTGCCCTGAGGCTACGTGGGAACGGTGAAATACCTTTCTTGTGGTCGGAACATCGGCCAACGGGAGGAAAAACATCCACAACTGAACGCTAGTAGAGGCGCGGTACGTTTGCTTCGTCCACCGTGGTTTCTTCTAATTAAGTACCGTTTTGGCAGATATTGCGACCAAAGGGTTCGTAGGCGCGAACCAGTTCGAATAGGAAAGCAGGGGAGGTCTCTAGCCGCTACACCTCGGCAGTGTCGAGGATGGTCTAACGGTTAACTTATCCTCCGGCGAAAGTCTTATCAGGCCAGCCCGGGTCCCACCTCGGGTTCCCGGCCCAGAGTCAAGCGGCTTCAGCTTTCAACAGAGTGTTCTGACATTCGGTAATGAACCGAATGGTGCTCGGCCCTTGCCGGTCTAAGGCCCAATTCGTGGCAACGGTTTCAAACCCCGTTGTACATACTCTGGGGTGCGGAGCACACCTGCTTTGCAAGCCGCCGAGAGAACCCCAACCCCTCCATGGCTTCTTTTCACTTTTGTTTTTTTTCAATAACTTGGGGCATCTGCTTTTCGCTCAAAAGCTAACCCCAACGATCAGAATAGCTAGGGTTTTGCCACATTTCTGTCACAGCTGGAGCATGTGCTTGAAGCATCTGCTCAGGGGGGCACTCGCTCTCGAAGCCTCGCGCGGTCAGCAGCCCTACAACGGTTTAGCAACTTCGAGAGTCCCGGTGCCTGATGTTCGGAAATCAACGACTTAGCGCGGCCCGTGAGCCTCTTTTTCGGGTCGAAAACGTCGTGTTTGGGAACAGTTGTTTCCCAAACTGTTCCCCAATTTCTAAACTTGATTTGAATATGCCGACCTTTCCTCGAATCAAGATTTATGGAAGAATTATCAGCTCACGCCTCGGTAACACCAGTTTCGTTTCTTCGGGACTCCGACTTGGCAACAACACGACTGTCTATGAAGCGGCTGGTTTCCCTTGTCGAGAAACGGGCTGTCGTGCGTGCGAGCGAGTTGTATCCGTTCGGTGTCCATCCGCACGACCTGAGCAAAGCCGCACGTCAGGGACTGCTCGTCAAGATCGGCCGCGGTCTGTACACCCGCAGAGAGTTTCCCTCGAACTTCGAACATCAAGTCGCCCTCGCCTGCCAGCGAATACCCCATGGCATTGTGTGTCTTCAATCGGCACTCGCCTGGCACGGCATTCTCCCTCATGATTCCGGTCACATTTGGATGGCCATCGATCGAAAAGCCAAAAAACCGGTTGTCGATGGTCTGAAGTTGCACTGTGTTCGATTTTCCGGCCATGCGCTCACGCAGGGAGTAGTCAATACGAAGATCGATGGAGTGCCTGTTCGTATCTACAGCGCGGCGAAAACGATCGCCGACTGCCTCAAGTACCGAAGGAAAATGGAGAGTGACATTGCAGCAAGAATTCTTCGAGAAAGCATAGCTGGCAGAAAATGCAGCGAACAGCGGCTCCGGCATTTCGCGAAAATATGCCGGGTCTACAAAATAGTTCACGTCGCATATTTGTCGGCGGATCCATCGGTACGGACACCCCGCCCACGGTTGATACTTTCGTAGTCCATGTCGGTCGTCGGAACTCCCGTGGCGGGCCTAAAATGGTCCTGTCATGTTACCGCGCAAAATTGTGCATATCGACATGGACGCCTTCTACGCGTCTGTCGAGCAGCGGGACGATCCACAGCTGCGCGGCAAGCCTGTCGTCGTTGCTTGGCGCGGGAACCGCTCGGTGGTTTGTGCTGCTTTGTACGAGGCCAGAAAGTTCGGCGTGCGTTCCGCCATGCCCGCGGTTCGGGCCGAGCGTCTCTGTCCGAACGCCGTATTCTTGCCCCCAGATTTTCCTCGCTACCGGGCTGTTTCCCGACAAGTGCGCGAGATATTGGAGCGGCACGCCGACCTCATCGAACCGTTATCGCTCGACGAAGCCTATCTCGATGTTTCGGAGAACAAAACCGGCCTGATCACAGCAACATTGGTGGCGCGCACGATTCGCGGGCAGATTCGCGCCGAGCTTCAGTTGACGGCCTCGGCAGGCGTCGGGCCCAACAAATTCCTCGCCAAGATTGCCTCGGACTGGAAAAAACCGGATGGACTCTTTGTCATTCAGCCCGAGGAGGTGGACGCTTTTTTGCTGCCCTTGCCAGTGGGCCGTTTGCCCGGAGTCGGCAAGGTCACGGAAGAAAAACTGAAGAGCTTCCAGGTACATACAATCGCGGATTTGCGGCGGCTCAACTTGCTCACGCTCGAAAGCCGCTTCGATCGCTACGGCGTGCGCCTTTACGAATTGGCGCATGGTGTCGACGACAGTAAAGTCGTGCCTGACCGACCCACACAATCCATCTCCGCGGAAGATACGTTCGAACGCGACGTGCCACTTCCGGAGACGGAGCCGATGATCCGCAAACTCGCCGAGCTGACCTGGGCCGCCTCGCGCAAGGAAAGCCGGATTGCGAGAACCGTGGTGCTGAAATTGAAGACAGCGGAATTCAAGATCCTCACTCGCAGCCACACACCGTCCTCTCCTCCTTCCTCTTGCGAAGAACTGACGGCGATCGCGCTCGCGCTGCGGGAACGTGTTGCCCTCGGACCGCAGCAACGGTTTCGTCTGGTCGGCGTCGGCCTTAGTAACTTTCTTGATCGGGAGGATGTTTCGGCTCAACCAGCATTATTCGACTGAAATGAGCGTCAAGTTATAGCTTGACGCCTATCGAATCCCTAAGTCAAGTTGTAACTTGTCGTTTACCTGCAACAATACAAGCTATCGCTTGACAGTTATGACATTTATGTCAAGCTGTACGTTGACAGGACACCCCATGAAACATGAATTCAGACAGTTACGACTCTCGCAGCTCGACCGAAGCCTTGACCCAGTGCGGAGCCTCCCGCCTCGCCCTTCCAAGGGGTGGATCGCCTCTGTGCGCGAGGCCCTCGGCCTTAGCCTGCGGCAAGTCGGCAAGAAAATGCGGGCATCGGGACAGGCCATCCAGCAGTTCGAAAAGGCCGAAGCCGATGACCGCATCACACTTCGTGCTCTTCGGCGAGTTGCCGGAACCATGGGCTGCGAACTGGTCTACGTGCTTGTGCCGAAGTCTGGCTCGTTCGCGGAACTCGCGGAACAATCCACTCGCGAGCAAGCCGCTCGTGATGTCAAAAGCGTCGTTCATACGATGGCGCTCGAAGACCAGAAACCCGAAAACACCAACCAACTGATCGAGGATGAGGCTCAGCGGCGCCTGAACCGCCGCAAGACACGATGAACTTCATCCTCAATCAAAAATACTCAGACGGGAATACTCCGATCCGGCCGGACGAAGCGGAACAGCTAGTTCCTAGCATCAGCACCATAGGCGAGCTCAATGAATATGAAGCCCTGAACATTCTGCAGGCTCGCAAGTGGGCGTTTGACAGTCGAACGATGAGATCAACGGATCCGCTCGAAGAACCTTACGTCCGGGAACTGCACCACCGCATGTTCGATAACGTCTGGAAATGGGCGGGCAACTATCGTCAAACGGAGCGAAACGTCGGTTGCGACCCGAATGAGATTGTGCAACGAATCCCCCAGCTTCTCGCCAACACTCGATACTGGCTGGAGAACAAAACCTTCTCAACAGACGAAGCGCTGCTTCGCTTTCACCACCAACTTACCAGAATTCATCCGTTTGCAAATGGCAACGGACGTCACGCGCGAATGATAGCCGACGTCGTCGCCGTAAACTACGGCAGGACGGAATTCTCCTGGGGTGCCGGAAAAGACCTAGTCGCACAAGGGGATGCGCGCACCAGGTATCTCGCTGCGCTACGCACGCTCGACGCCAATGAAAATGACGTGAAATCGCTGCTCGAGTTCGCGCGCTCGTAACCACGGCTGTTGCGACGATCTTCCGCGCCGATGTACGCCCACCACGAGTGCTAACGATGGAGTGTCTTGCAGATGTGCGATCCTCCTACGCGTCGCCCGGTAGTGGTCAACCCTCGATACAAGCGCGTTTCTCGGTACTAATCCCACGGACGACGAATAAGTTCCGGATTGCCCGTCATCCGAGAGGAATAGCGACACTCGCATAAGCCGACTTCTGGGGAATCTCGGTGACCTCCGGTGATCCATGCTGAATCGTCCCCTGTAGGAGTGCGACGAGTTCTGACCACGTTAACCCTAAACCGTTTTGGAGGCGTTAGGAAGCAGAGCCCAAGCACCTGGTTCGGGACGAGTGGCTCAAGAAAGAATGGCGCTCCCGGGGGTTGCTGAAGCGCGTTCAATTGACGATCAGCGGTTGCCTGGGGCCGTGTGACCTTCCCAACGTGGTGACTATTTCGAACGAGAACGGAACCCAGTGGTTTGGGGAGATTACCGAATTCGAGCAATATCGGGATCTCGTCGACTGGGCAAGTCGATCCAGGGACGCGGGCGAATTACTGCCCCTTCCAAAGGAATTTCAGCGACACACCTTGCATCCGTTTCACAAATAGGCGGGGCGGCAGATCGAATTGCCGAGACTCGAACGTGTAATGCACCTACAGGAAGCTTTTGGGGTGCTGCACACCGACCTCGTGCAGCGCATTGTTCTATGACTCCCGAACATCCGTACTGACGGCCTGGAAGGCGCTCCATCCGCAACGTTATGTGAACTAGTGAGGGAAGCTGGACGAATGCAGGACGCGCTCGGCTTGAAGAAGATGACGTCGTTCGTGGCCGACGATGATCTGGAGTCCGGTACCGACGGTGAATCGAATTCCCGGGATAAACGGATTCCAAAAGCGAATGCGGTTGATGTTTTTGGCGCGCGCGCGGACCATGAGTTCCCGGCAGGATTCGTTTCCGGCGAGAAAGCGTTCGAGAACGGAAGCGCCAACGTACGCCGTGGGCCTGATCTTCGCTGGAGCCGGAACTCGCTTGGTGACGGCCGACGGCTCGATAAAGCTGCGAATGAACCAGCGCCCGAACCATCCGGGAGTAATCTGCTCGACCGGAGAATCCGGTTTCTCGTTGACTACCACGGAGATGGGTGGCAGATAGGCTTCGTTCGTCATGCAGAGATGCTCGAGACACTGTCCCACACTCCAAGAGCCGGGCGTCGGTTGCCAATTGAGCTGTTCCTCGGTGAGTTCAGCGACTAGCTTCTTGGCGGCCTGGTCGTTGGCGTCCAGGTCCGCAGCAAGGCGGACGGACCAAGCGGGCGCGCCCCTTTCCTGTGGTACGGCCGTAACGCGGATCATAGCTAAGATGCCACCGCATCGCCGGTGAAGGCTCGAACCGCCTTGGGCTGAGGACGCAGCAGCAAATAGCATGCGATGACGTGCGTGATCATAAGCACGGGCACGTAGATGATCGGGATCGCGTATGCGGCCCCCAACTGCCCCGCCAACGCAGGAAGGCCGACCCGCACGGCATGATAATAGTCGAGGATGAGGTCAATCGTCCCCACGAGATTGAAGGCGACGACGAAGAGCCAGAAGATCGGACGTATCCTTACCGTGAGAAGCGCCAGGATGGCGAGCACCCCGGTTGCCAGGTCCCAGTAGGCGGCGAACGTGGCGAAGCCAGCGGTGGGCAGATTCGGGCCGACGACGCCTGGAAGGATAAAGACGAGCCCGAAGAAGCGGAAGCTGTGCAGCGTAGCGATGGCGCGTTGCGCTGCGACCAGGTCCATCGCCTTTAGCCGGGGCAGGATGTACACGCCGAAGCAAAGCAGCCACGCGACATAACCTAGAATGAGATGCAGATTGAAGATGATTTCCGGCGACATTTGGCCTCCTATCGGATTGACGAGTTCACTTATTGGCCGGGCCATCTCGCAATAGAATCCCGAGCGGCAAGAGTGGCCCGACCGGAATGAACTGCTCGTCCATGAGGTTTTCCTTCGAGAGAGGCAGGCTTTCGATGAGGGCCCGAGCCTCTGCCACGTCCTTGCAGTTCAGTAGGAAGATGACGCCCTTGCCGTCACCGCGCGTGAACCACTGCTGAATCTTGCCGTCGAGATACAGGGGAACGGTCGCACGAATTTCGGCGGGCATGATTTTCATGACTTGCTCGACCGTAACCCCCGGTTTTGGCGTAAGCATCGTCAGCACGCCGGTGATCTTGGGCTGCGGCGGTGTGGACTGACCTTGCGCCAGGGGCGCCAGGACCGTCGCGAAACCCATCAGCAGGTACAACATTTCAATCTTCATTGTTCAGCTCCTCTGATTCCTCGCGAAATTTGGATCTTGTTTGGTACCACCGGGTACCACACACTAGTTTAGACGCTCGCGAGGAGAAAAGGTTACGCAAGAAAAGCTGGGGCAAAAAAAACTCAAAGCTCACGGAAACTGACTAATAGGAAAAGATGGGGTACTATACGGTACCAGAACCCACAAGGAGCGTGTGATGGCTAAGGCATCGGTGTCAAAACGCCGCCAGGAAGGCGGAGACGAAACCGCTGTGCGCGAGCGCATCCTTGAGGCGGCCTTTGCGGCGTTCATGAAGAGCGGCTTCGCAACGGCCAGCACGCTTGAGATCGCGACGCGCGCACGCGTTTCGAAGCGAGAGCTTTACGCGCTAGTTGGCAACAAACAGGAAATGCTGATCGCCTGCATCAGCGAGCGCGCCAAGCGCCTCGGCGTGCCCGCTGACCTGCCCGTGATGCGCGATCGCGAGACCCTGGCGCAGGTGCTGGCTTCTTTCGGAACCAAGTTCGTTCGCGAGGTAAGCGATCCCGCGGTCATTGGGGTATTCCGGCTGGCGATCGCCGAGGCGGTCCAGGCTCCAGAAGTGGCGCGTGCACTCAACTCTATAGGACGCGAGGCAGGCCGCGCCGCCTTGCGTAAAATCATGGCTGAGGCCCAGGCGTCCGGACTGCTCACGGGCCGTCCTGCCGAACTTGCCGGGCAGTTCAACGGGCTGCTCTGGCGCGATTTGCTGGTCAGCCTGCTGCTCGGCGTCGCCGAGCGACCGAACCCCCGCGAAATCGCGGGACGTGCCCACGACGCGGCAGCCGCCTTCCTGCAACTTCATCCGCTGCCGAATGACAGGTAAACCGGAAGTAATCTCGCACCCTTTGGTGCAACGGTCTCATAGACCGTTGTAGGGACATCCACAACTCATCTGACATGGTGGAGGTTTTCCAAACCGCCGGTAGTCTGAGTCGCGAGTAGCCGATTTGAGATGCTCTGACCTCTTGCGGGATCTTTAATCCTTCCAAGCATTCGGCTCAGAACCGAATGCTCCGCGGTCGTCAAGCGCCCGATGCTAGTCGCGTCTCGCTTCAACACGAGGGGAGTTAGGTCAGTTCCCTGCCATGATGTACTTCTCGAAGCTCTTTCTGTGCCTGCTCCAAATCGATTAGGCGCTGCTCGAGCTCGGCACGGAAGATTTCGGCCTGCTCGTAAAGCCGAGCATTCTGAATGGCAACTGCAGCAGGGATTGCGAGAGATTTGGCAAGGCGCAAATGTTCCTGGGTAAACGCTTGAGCATGACTATCGCCGAGTGAAAGAAGTCCGAGCACCTGTTGCGATGCAATGAGCGGAACACACAACCACGAGCGCAGATGAGAAAAGCCTTTGAAAGAAGACCACTCTGTCTCCAGAGTCGTGTTGGCGATGAGCAAACTGTTCCTGCCGGCGAGAACGTGCATCAGAAACTCGCTATCCTTTGCATCAAAGGTTGCCGGGGTTTTCGGCATGCGACGACTTGTTTCGCACCCTTGCACCTCGCGTGCAAGGAAGAGGCGGGTGTCGGCTTCCACTAACAGGATGCGAGCCGATTCACAAGGAACGAGTTTCAGGAGGGACTGGAGCAGCGTGTCCAGAACGTAGTCCATGCTGAGGTTCTGTGTAAGCGCAAGGGTAGTTTTGCGAAACGCGTCGGCCTCTGCGCCGGCAGACTCCGCCCTGTCGAGGTTTCGAGCTATTTCCTCTTCGGCGGATTTTCTCGCGGAAATGTCCTGGGCAGTTCCTACGAGCCGCCGGACAATCCCGGCAGAATCACGCACGGGAAATCCGCGGACCCACACCCAGCGAGTTGCGCCGTCCGGTTTAGTAATGCGGAATTCCTCGTCGAACTGGCCAGTTTGAACCGCCTCGCTCAACCGAGAAAGAACGCGGACGCGGTCCTCGGGATGTATGACCTCTTCGTATGATTTGGGATCTTCCCGGAGTGATTCGCAGGATCGGCCGGTGATCGTTTCATATGCCGGGTTGACAAAGAGAACCTTCCTATTCTCAGCGTCCAGCGTCCAGAAAATCTCTTCGATATTCCCGGCCATCTCCTGAAACCTCTCTTCACTTTCCCGCAAAGCCGCTTCTGCCTGCTTCCTCCGGGTGATGTCACGGAGCACGGCCACGTGCCGGCCTGGCAGGTAGTGGGCCTTTGCCGTGTATTCCACAAAGATCGCCTCGCCATCGCCTCGCAAGACTCGTGTTTCTCTGTGTTCGCTTTTGCGGTCGAGAAAACGATTCCAGGCCTCCTTGAAATCTCCGGTTCCCGCGTAGAACTTCTCAATCGGCCGGCCCACAAGCTTGTCGTGGTCGGCTCCAAACAAGGTCAGGGCCGCGGCATTCGCTTCAAGACAGATTCCACGATCGTCAAGGATCAGGATTCCATCAAGGGCATTGTCGAAAATGGATTTGAACTCGCGTTCCGTAGCATCCAGGACATTCGCCGTCTCACGTTGTTCGCGACGCGCCGCAACCAGAAACCGAATATGCAGGTAAATGGCTATGCAGAGAGCGATGAGGACGAGCGTGAGCAAGACGGAGGACAAAGGCCTGCTATAGAAATGCGCCCCGAACGCAGTGCCGAGGAGAGTGAGCGCTGCGAAGGAGATGAGAATGGAACCAGCGCGCATCCAGCTTTGCGACCGGGGTCTAGAAGGGATTGTATGACGCGTTCGCATGATTCCACCGCTTCGGGAGGCTGTCGACCAACAGGTCGGGGCAGCTATGGGCCGAGTTGAAGAGCACCAGACAGGTTAGGTTCGATTGCATTCGTGCTTCAGGCAGGATGCTATTCCCAGGCAAGATGAGAGTCAATGCTCCTTTCGAAAATGGACGCTGCGCTGACGGCCATGCCCGCTAACGCGGTGACACGGTGCCCCCCCTTCAGCGGGTCCGAGCCTCGCGCCCCGTGCTGCGGCCCGCATTTTTCCATGGGTTCAAGCAGTTCCCTCCCCTCGCATGCGCTGCTATAGGGAAATTTATAGTGACCTGACCGGGGTTTTTTGTACCAGCGGGAGTGAGAGAGAATTTCACTCTGGAGGGATGCTGGTATGCCAACGAAGAGCGTGGGCGCAACTTCGGCGCAAAACTCCCCCGTACGCTAAGAAATCGTGGATTGTCGGCGAGTAAGGCCAACAGATTCAACGGGAGTTATGGTAGGGGCGGTGGGGATGTCGTCCGGGGCGCTCCGGCACAGCGCGACACCAGAGAAGCGACATAGATTTTTCCTTACCCTGCACCGAGCGCCCCAGTGAGCAGACTACTTGGCGATCAGCCTTTCAAGAGGGCGCTCCAACGTCAGCAATAACCTAACCTGTGGGCAGCGCCATTTAGCTCGAATTTAGCTCGAAAAAAGTGGCGATTGGAGGGAAATGGAGACTGCAGAGACTACAGCGGAAGAAAGAAATGCAGCTAAGCTCCTGATGATTCAAGATTTTCCAATAACACTGGAAGATTTTAGTTGACATGGCGGAGAGGGGGGGACTTAAACCCCAAGTTTCGCCCAAGGCTCGTTTTACAAGGGAAATTGCCGCCATCTCCTTTCCTGCCGAGAGTTTTCAAGCTTGCCGTGTGAAGCGCTGCGAAGCCCAACGAAGCCCAAAAAGTGGCAAAAACAGTAGCCCGAATGATAATTTCTGGCCGCGGCAGCTGTAAGAACTCTCTCACTTCTCCTCGACTAAATCCTCGGGCCGGTCAAGTTCCTTTCACCCAATGGGGGAACAACAAGCTCGTTTGCCACATGCTCGCCACCAGAGCCGCCACCACATAGCAAGCTGAGGCCCCAAGCAGCACTGCTGGAAGCCCCGCACCCAGAGCGAATAGTGTGGCCAACGGGCTAGCGAGGACGGAAGCACAGCCATTAATTGCCCAGGCCCAAGGCAAGAGTTCCGCATGGCTTTGGCCGAGCTGGCGCAGGCCAAGAGGGAAAGGCATGCCCATGGCAGCCAGCGGCAGCATCACTGCGAATGCGAGGACCATTCGGGTCGGCAGCGGCCAGCTGAGCAGAGGCGTCAGCAATGCGTGCAAGCCGAATGCATACACGGTGCCGACGAAGGCGACGATGAGCGCAGCCAAGCAGGCTAGCCGCGTCGCCGAGGTTCCCTTTCTTAGTTGCCGCCCAGCCCAGGCGCTGCCCCATCCGGAGACAAACAGCAAGCCTGCTAAGACCACAGCCACGGCATAGCCAGGATTCGCAAGAAAGAAGACCAATCGCTGAACCAGCGCCATTTCCATGAAGAGATAACCCAGTCCCAACGCCAGAAAGTAAAAAAAGACCTGTAGGCGCACTTCCCTGCCAGCTAGCGGCTTTGTAATGGGTGAACCATTGGGCATGCTGTGACGTGGCAGCAGAACCAAGGGAGAAACAATCAACAACATGCCTAAAAGGGTCGCCTGCGCAAGCGTCGCGACCAGGATGAGGTAACCCCACTCCGAGAAAGGAATCCACGATTGGCGGAAGCTGTGGAGCATGAGGGGCAAAGCGCGCCAGCGGAAGAAATGGAAGAAGTAGGGACGATTGTCGGTGGCCGGCCTCAGGTTGAACGCATAGTCGCGGAAAAATTGTTCGCGGCTTTCACTTCCGGCAAGGAATGCACTTGTCGCCTCGAAGTAATAATCACGCTCCAATACATTGAAACGGTTGTGCTGGTCCGCCGCGATCCCGGGAAAGTAAGACGTATCGAACAAGCGGTCTTCGGCCCAGCGTCGCAAAGCAAACAATTCTTGGGCCGTGAATGCTTGCTTCTTGACCAAAAGAGTCGCTGCCGCCCAACTTCGGATCAGCACCAAGCGCTCGGTTGGGTTCAAGCCCATCCGCTCCAACGCAGCAACCCCCGTGGCGAATAGCTTCAGCTCATCCAGCGGCGGTGTGTGTACCCAACGCGTCACAGCTAGCACACCACCTGGACGGAGGTGGCGAAGATAGGCTTCGAAGGCCTCGCGCGTGTAGAGATAGTTCTCTCCCACGGCACCGACGCCCACGGCCGAGGCCGCAAAGGAGTCGACAAGCGAGAGGTCAATGACGTCCCAGTTCTCGTGCGCGGCTTGCACAAACGCGCGGGCGTCCGCGCGGTGGAGGCGTACCCCGGGCCGGTCATATAGCCCCCCAGCAAAGTCGCGAAATTCCCCGCGCACCAACTGCGGCACGTTAGGGTCGAGCTCAACTGCGTCCACTTGCCAAGCGGCGTGCCGCAGCGCGAGCAAGACGCCCGCACCGCCCCCGGCCGCAAGAACGCACACCCGCAAGTCCCGAGGCGCATCTTGAAGGGTGAAATAAGGTGCCGCCGTGATCATCCAGTCGAGATGGTTGAGTTTGCTGGTGTCGCCGTCAAATGCGGTGATAGCTCCGGCACTCTCCGCGTCGATGTACAGCCCTAGTTGCCGCGGTGGGACGGCATCCATTGGCGCGATCAACGAAAGCCCAGGGGCTTCGCGGATGGCAGGGCTGGCAACGACGTCCACTCGGCCGAGTGGGCTGGACCGTTCTGCCACCACTTGTGCATTAGGAAGATTGAGCGCGTAGCTAAGTCCCTTATACTGCGACAAGCGCACTGTAGGTGGACGGAAAACGAAAGCGAGCGTCAGAATTGCCATGATTGCAACGCCTGCCAAGGCAAAAAACCGGCGCGCACCTCGACCAATGAAAAACTCCCCATCAAACAAGGCAAGGATTGCGGCGCCCTGCGCCAGAGCTGTCACACCTACGAGCGCCCATTCCACCGCCGCGACTGACAAGAGGACAAGGGCTAGAAGTGCACCCGCGCCTGATCCGGCCATGTTAAAGGCATAAAGGCGGGGGCAGTTCGCCGATTCACTGGTAAGGGCGAGACCAATCGCAGTCGCTCCAGCGAAGAAGGGAACAAACAAGGTGAGATAGTAGCTGCCCAGGTACACCACTTGTCGCCAATCCCAGATAATCAGGAATGGATCAAAAGGAATACGTTGGGTAAGCCAGAAAGAAACCGGCAGCGCAATCGCAAACAATGTCGCAGAAATTGCAAACCAGCTCTCATGGGAAATGTGAAAGCGAGCAGCAGTGTTCATTCTTTTCCGTTCTAACGCCGCGAGCAGTGTGCCGCTGGCTCCAAAACCGAGAAGTGCAATCGAAATGACCATGTAGGCGAAGTGGTGCCACTGGCCAATGGAGAATGCGCGAACCAGTATCACCTGGTAGGACAACACTGACGCGGATACGAGCAGAAGCGCCACTTCACGGCACCGGATGCCGCTCAATAAGCGACGATTCTGATCAGATACGGTCACAGACTTATTGCCGTTGTTCGTTTGGCCGGCTGCCCGTGCTTCTCAGTTTACTTTCGGCCCGCCGACCAGCGGAACAAACGCCACGGGCATCAAGTTCCACACCTGGAGGTCATGTGGTCCTTTGCTGCCTTTGGTCACCAGCATCAGCGTCTGAGTTTGGAAGGGATTGCCCACTGGAATCACCATCCTCCCGCCGGGCTTTAGTTGCTCGACCAAAGGGGGCGGAATGTGGTTAGCGGCGGCTGTCACGATGATGCCGTCAAAGGGCCCCTTTTCGTGCCAACCGAAGTAGCCGTCGCCCACGCGCACCTCGATATTTTTGTAGCCGAGACTGTCCAACCGGCGGCGTGCGGCCGTGCCCAGTGGCTCGATGATTTCGATGGAATACACTTGTGCAACCAAGGGTGAAAGGACCGCGGCTTGATAGCCTGAGCCGGTGCCTATTTCGAGTACGCGGTGCTCCCCTTTTGGCTCGAGGAGTTCTGTCATCTTGGCCACGATGTAAGGTTGCGAGATGGTTTGACCATAACCGATGGGCAGCGGCCGATCGTCGTAGGCGTAGGCTTCGAGCTCAGCAGGCACAAAACGATGACGCGGCGTCTTGCGCAGCGAATCGAGGATGCGCGAGTCCCGTACCGATTGCGATCCGTTCCAACGCAGCGTAGCGATCTGCGTCCGGACCATCTCTTCGCGCTGCTTGCTGTAGGTATCGTTATCTTTTTGGGCGAGAAGCAATCCTTCGACACCCAGGGCGAAACACAGAAAGAGGAGAACACGGAAACAAATCTTGCCCCTGGATGCCTCGGAGGAACAGGTCGGTGGCCATTGTGGGTTCATGGGACTTCCCCAACGAGCGGTCAATCAATGGGAAGGCACACCCATATTAATTATAGATCCCCTGTTCGCCAGTAATCCAGACATCGTCTGTTTGCGTCTGTTTGCGGGCAGCCAGAAGTCGAGGCAATGATTGGGGCAGAATCTTTGCTGGGACACCCGGATCTGGAAACCACACCGAAGGGCCACCATCACCGTGACCAGCGAAGTCCTTCGAAGCCCAAAAAGTGGCGAAAAACAGTAGCCTGCAGTAGCCCGAGGGTTAAGTGTGTCTCTTTTGATTATGGTAACAGTTGCGGCGGTCGCTTTTCGCACTAAATGCGACGATTTGCTATGGTATTGATTCTGCGTGCTATTGAAGGAGACTGCCTGCCCTGTCCCCTTGCTACCATTTGCGACGGTTACGGAAGAAAGGTGGGCACAAAATTGGGCACAGTTTTTGGGGGAGTAATTCTTTTTCGGAGTGCGGGCCCCGGGTAGAATTACCCCCATTTCCAAGGTGCAATGGCAAATGGCTGGCCAGCGGGTCCAAAATGCCTGGAAAAACTGCACACGATCCACGATCCCGCCAGGCAGCCCTACCGCTTCCGGGTTGAGAAACTTGCCTGAGTCAACCCGTTCAGGTGATCCCCAGTTTCTTCTGCATCTGCTCCAAAGTAACCCCCTTGGTTTCTGGATAGACAAGCAGGACCACGAAAAACTGGAGGGCCATCATGAGAGAGAAAAAGACGAACGGGTATCCGCCGGAAGATGCAGCCAGAAGGGGAAAGATTCCGGAAATGAGAGCGTTCATGAACCAGTGAGAAAAACTGCCCAAGCTTTGCCCTTTCGCCCGGACTCGATTGGGAAAGACCTCGCTGATGAACACCCAGATAACCGCGCCCTGTGAGAATGCGAAGAAAGCGATGTAACCGATCAACAGCCATACCAAAAGGTTTTGGTGGCTGTGAGTGAAAAAGATGGCAGCGACTCCTCCGAGACACGCCGCAGTGCCCAGCGAACCAATAAGCAATAATGTTTTGCGCCCGATGCGATCGATGACCGACATCGCCAGCATGGTGAACAGAAGATTTGTTCCGCCTATGGCGACGGCTTGCAAGTCCGAAGAAACCTTGTTGAAACCCGCGTAAGCGAAGATGTCATTCAGGTAGTAGAGAATGGCATTGATTCCTGAAAGTTGATTGAACATGCCGATAGAGACGGCAAGAAAGATCGGGAGGCGATGCTTCCAGGAAAACAGGGAGTCGCTGGCGACATGCTCGGCATCAATTGAAATGATGATTTCCTGAAGCTCCTGTTCATAGTCTTCCTCCCCGGTCATGCGCAGGACGTCCCTGGCTTCCGCGATTCTCTGTTTCTTAACCAGCCAGCGAGGGCTGCGGGGGATCCCAAATAACAGGAGCAGGAAGAATGCAGCGGGAACGGCGGAGATGCCGAGTTTCCAGCGCCATTCGAAAGGGCCAAAGTTCATGGTGCCTAGAATGAAATTCGACAGGTAGGCGAGCAAGATGCCAAAGACGATGTTGAACTGGAACAAGCCGACCAGCCGACCTCGCCATTTGGCGGGCGCAACCTCCGCGATATACATGGGGCCGAGCACTGACGAACCGCCAATGCCGAGGCCACCGATAAATCGAAAGAGTACGAGCGACGTCCAGTTCCAAGCTAAGGCGCACCCAAGCGCGGAGACGACGTACAGCACGGCCATGCCGCGAAGACTATCGCGGCGGCCAAATTTGTCGCCGGGAATTCCAGCGAGCATCGAACCCAGGATTGTTCCCCAAAGCGCGGAAGCGACCGTCATCCCAAGCGCGGCGGGAGAAAGATGAAATCTATCTGTGAGTGCGTGGGTGGCACCCGCGATCACGGCGGTGTCAAATCCGAAGAGGAGGCCACCGAGCGCCGCCACGACGGTGCTTTTCAAGAGGTATGAGTTGAGCTTCATAGCGCCTTTCTAGAGTTAGCGGCCGATCTGTGCATCCCGGCAGCCAGCAAAGATCAGAATCCCGCAGAGACCGGTTCTCTGAGGTCTCTTTGAAAAATCAACAGCGATAAGCAGTTGACAAAAGGTGAGACGGAAGTGCATATCGTGTACATGAAATCGTTCCACTCAATTCCTTGCCCGGCCTTTTCCAAGTTCGAGCCTCATCGTCTATGAAAGACGAATCCCGAATCGTCGTTGGCGTGGACATTGGCGGAACCAAGGTCGCGGCCGGTCTGGTAAATGGCAACGGCGAAATATTGGCCAGATCCAAGACCCCAATGTTGACTGCAGGACCGGCGTCGAACGGTCTGATGGCAGTTACAACGGCGATTCGCGGGCTTTTCCCTGAGGCATCCTCGCTGCAACAGATTGCCGCTATCGGGATATGCGCCCCCGGACCTCTGGATCCGGAAACCGGGGTGATCATCAATCCTCCAAATCTCACGATCTGGCATAACTACCCGCTGGCCGACGAAATGCGGCGGACGTATAAAGTGCCGGTGAAGGTGGATAACGACGCCAATGCCGCGGCACTGGCGGAAGCGAAATGGGGCGCGGGGCGTGGTTACCGAAACCTTTTTTATGCGAGCGTTGGCACCGGGATCGGCACCGGAATTATTTTTGACGGCCGCATCTATCATGGGAAAACCGGCGCCGCGGCTGAAGGTGGGCACGTTGGGATCGACAGCAACGGTCCCGTTTGCAATTGCGGGAAGCGAGGTTGCATTGAAACGCTGGCCGCGGGTCCTGCTATCGCCAGACGAGCGCGCCAAAAACTTGGGCAGGATCCGAACTCCAAGCTCTGGGGAATGGCCGGCGGAGACATCCAGAAGGTCAGCAGCGAGATGGTGGGAAGGGCTCATGCAGCAGGTGATCCGGTAGCCAGAGAAGTGATGAAGGAGACTTGTGACCTTTTGGCATATTGGCTCGGAAGCATCATCGATCTCCTGGAACCTGACGCCATCTTAATCGGCGGTGGTGTTTCTTCCCTACTTGCGCCATTTCTTGATGAAATTCGCGTACGCTGGCGAGGCACATGCCTCAATCCTGCTCCGCTGGACATTCCGCTATTGCTCGCACATTACGGCGAAGATGCCGGCATTGCCGGGGCTGCCGCGCTGTGTGAATAAGAAAGAGCGCGCGTTACAACCGCGCCGACAGCATTTCTAGATCACAGGTGCCGTTGCGACGCCGACAGTTTTGTCGGCACCACCGTAGTAAAACAACCAGCGGTTTCCGTCACGGACCATGCCTTCGACAAAGACGACATTGGGGACTTGCCCCACCTTTTCCCATTGTTTATCTGGTGCGAAGACTGGCTTTTCAGAGCGCGCCAGCACCTTGGTGGGGTCTTTCTTGTCGAAGAGGACCCAGCCGGTGGAATAAACAAGGTTGTCGTCCGCGCCGTTGTAAACGAGGAAGATGCCTTGGGGCGTGATGATTGGCGGCGGGCCTGGTTCTACGACTTGCGAGTCGAACGAACCTGCACGGCTGGCCAGAATCGGATGATCGAGGGCTTCCGTCCAGTGCAGCAAATCTTCAGAATGAGCCACGCCCATTTGCTGCTCTTTGCCTTTGGCATCGGCCAGATAGTACATCCAATATTTGCCGTTAATTTTTTCGGGCACAATTGCGCCGGATTTGGTCCACTTCACGTTCCATTTTCCCTGATAGCTCGGGATGATCACTCCACGGCGCTGCCAGTGAATCAGGTCGGTCGAAGTGGCCAGGCAGAGCTGCGCGTCCTTCTTGTCCGGCGCGGCGCCGTCAACATTGTTGTATCCCGTGTACGTCAGATAATACGTGCTCTCGATTTTCTGCAGCCTGGGATCTTCCACGCCTCCGCCTTTTTCATAAGGCGCTTCAGAAACCAGGACCGGTTCGGCACGCCGAGAGAAATGCACGCCATCGTCGCTGGTGGCATAGCCGAGCGATGATGTTCCGTTGCGATCCTGGGCCCGGTAAAGCATCACAAACTTTCCATCCTTCATTACGACCGAAGGATTGAAAGTTCCCGCGGATTCGAATTTGTCGCCCTGCGGAGAGACGATAGGATCTGCGGATAGCCGCGTCCAGGCTCCAAACGGTGGAGAGAAGGAAACGGCAGCCGCGGTGACAAGCGCAATGCCGAGGATCGCGGCGATGGTGAAGATTCTTGCCGCGCGAAATGCAGAAAAAGGATTTCTGATCATCATGAATCTTCCTTCCTTAACCAAACAACTCAGGTAAAAACATATTTCCTGTGGAAAGGGATCCGTTCCCTATCCCTCAAAACTCGGCCTGCAGCCGGATAAAGGACTGCTTCTGAACCTCCAGCGTTTCGGCGGCGGGCTTGCCGTTTGCCGTCAGACGAACCGCCCGCCCTTTGGCTGCTGGGAATGCAATGTTCGTGGAGCGGGTATGGGGGGTGGGATTGTAGAGGATGAAGTTCAGCTTCTGGGGCGGAAATTCCGCTGAATGGGCCACATCCAGAAGGTCCAGGCTGACGAGCATCAGTTCCCGGTCGCTGGACTGCCCGAGGGCTTCGAACATCAGGTACATCCAGATCGATTCGCCCGCGCCGTAGATTTCCTTGCCGACGTTTCCGGTCATGCCCGCGAGTTCCAGCGTGCCGAGATTTTCGAACGGAATGAATGCGGAGGGGCCGCGCTTGCGATTGGCCGTGCAATTCTCGAAGAAATAGAAATTGTTGCGCCTTTGCTGGTCCATGAAGCGCAGCAAACCCTCAAACACGATTCCGCGTTTCATGACGCCGGTCCAGGGAAGGATGGCCTCAACATTTTCTTTAAAGGCGGGATAAAGGATGGAGGCGGCGGCCTGAACCATTCCGCGGATGTCGTGGGTTTTCTGGCTGGGATCGGAGTACCAATAGAACATGCGGAGTTGCTCGTAGAGGAGATACTTCGATTCTTCCACCATGCCCAGTTCCGCCGCGGCGAGCGCGCCATAAGCGAGTTCCTGGGGCTCGTGGAAAAGCTTGTCGGGTGGGACTGTGTATAAAACCTGGATTGCCCGGCGGGCTTCCTCCAGATACTGAGGTTCTCCTGTCAGTTTGTTGGCTAAAATCGCGGCCCAAGCGTACAAACCGCCTACGGCATAATTCGTGCCCGCGCCTTCCGCCTGGAGGGTGGCCACCTGGTAGTAGATGGGAAAAAGATAGTTGTACTGCTGAGCGAGTTTCCGGGCGGTTCGGAATGCGTCGAGAAAATTGTCGGTGATCTCCTTTGAACCAGCCAAATTGCCAATCATCGGATATTTGATAAGGGAATTTTCGAAGGGATACCAGGAATCGGCCCGTTCATCCTTTTTGGACGAGAAGTCGTTGCTGATGCTGTGCGTTTCCGGGTGGTAGAAAGCGGGGAGGTCCGCGAGCAGATCACTGCACTGGTGTTCGAAGTTCGCCGAGGGGTGCAGCCGAAGATAGAGAAGCGAGGGCCAAAGAACGTCCGCGACGGTCATCAACTCGAAATTGTCGGGGGCGTCCGTCCAGAGTTGAGAAGTGGACTTAACATAGGCACGCAGGCCGGTGTGGCCTTTCGCTTCGACCTGCGCGGAAGCTTTGTCCTGCAGATCCTCCACCGTGCCGGTGGCGAATTCTTTCCAGGATGTAGCACAAGCCGGCCATGCCAGTCTCTCCTCGAACAGCGGAAGAAGAGCTTGCATCCAGCGCGAGACGGACTCTTGCGCAGTGAGCAAGCGGGTCATGGGACGCTGAAGCAGCCAGTAGGTAAAGTTGATGTCACCCGCCGGAAGGATATTGCCCGTGGCTTGTTGGGCGAGGAGTCCCACGCCGAGACGCTGGGTGCCGTCTCGTTCAATACGAGAAAGGCTGGAGCAGCGATAAACGAGAAATCGCGGAAGATTTTCGATGGACATCCAATTCATGTCGCTGAAATCGAAGAACATCATGGTTTCGATGCCAGCGGTCTGGTCGAGGAGATAGAGAGCCGGAAGATCGTTGCCGTAGGTGAGGAGCGAGTTCCGCGTTGGCTGCTCCAGCAGCACGCGCCGCCAACTTCCGGACTGGCCTTCCATGAGTGTGGACGAAGAACTCAGCCAGGTGATGATTTGCGGCTCGACACGGGCATCCTGGCGGAGCCGGACGGGCGCAGGCAGATGGAGAGTGGTGCGAAAGCGAAACCAGGGTGTATCCACCGCGGGGTTTACAGCGCTGATTTCGGAATCCCAGGTATAGGACAAAGATTTGCCGTCCAAACCTTCTGCTTTGCCTTCACCGGTGCAGCGAATTCGGGAGTCTTCACGCTTTACTTGCGAAGTGACCAGTGGAAAGGATTCGCCGGTGATGAAGGAGTTGTTGGGGAGGGTCGCGGGTTTCCATTCGCTGTTGATTCGCAGGAAATTTTGAAAGCCGAAGGGCGAACCGGTTGGCGAGATCCGGAGTTGTTGGGGGCCGTGTTCGAGGTCTGTGGAAGAAGAGGAAAGTTCGGAGTCGAAAAAGGGCCAGGCAGTTTTGTTTGCAACGGCCGCATGAGCAGGAACTGCGCCGATAGCGGTGACGAGCAGCGTTCTCATAAAGCCACGCCGGTTGAACTGACTCATAGAGCTGCGACTCCGGTATTGGAGGAGTGGAAAGAACCCGGCTCAGCGGGAGGCCCTGAGCCGGGTTCTTCGATACTAATACGAGATCTTCAGACCGAATTGAATGATGCGCGGCCCGCTGGAACCGGCGATTGCGCCGAAGCCACAGGCGAGCGGCCCCGAACAGCCCGGTTGGCCGGCAGCGATGAATGGAGTCTGCAAGCTGGGCCCAAAGACATTGCTTGGCGTATTGTAAATGTGCCGGTTGAACATATTGAAGAAGGAGGCCTGGAAGTCGAGCATAGCCTTTTCACCGATGAGATGTGTTTTCTTTCCAATCGTGAAGTCTTCATTTCTTCCACCGAACGAACGGGCGGTCGATAGAGACCGAGGTTCATTCCCGAAGGTGAACGCAGCTGCTGGCGTAAAGGCTGCAGGGTTCCAGAAGGGAGTGGTGGTTGGATTGAAATTCGACTTGTTGGTCTGAGGAACACCGGGAACAATGTTTACCCGGGCGCCAGCACCTGTTGTGTTGCACCCGCCAAATAATACATCACCGGCCGTGCCCTGACAGTTTCCATAGACCTCGGTTGGCGTTCCGGAGCGATAGGTCAAGATGGCGGAAGTGTACCAACCACCGAAGACGCGATCCTTGAGAGCGCTGTCGTTCATGAAACGCTTACCATGGCCGGCCGGCAGTTCATAGAAGAAACTTGCGACCAGGGATTGCGGAGTATCGAGCTGGCTGACCGCTTTCTCCGTCTTTCGATTGTAAGAATTTTCACCGATAAAACTGTTGGTGCCGATGAAGCCGGAGACGCCGGGGCCCGCGGAGTCGGCATCGGTTATGTTCTTCGAAACGGTATAAGAGACGAGGAAGGTCAAGCCTTCCGAGACGCGCTTGTTGAGTTGCAATTGCATGGCGTGGTAGGTGGAGTTGCCCGAGCGATCCGGTGAGAACGAATTGTCTTCCTGGTTGAGGTTGCCGTATTGCGGAAACGGCCGAAAGATTTGATTCAGGGGTCCGCTAAAACCGGCGTACGGCAATGTGACACCAGCGGCAATAGCACCAGGACATTGCGGGGCGGGAAGCGGTGCGCCGGCAAGGCAACTTGAGTTCACATTCAACTCCGTGCTAAAGGTGCTGAGAAATGGCAACCGGGAAGGATTGGTCTGATTCGGAATGATGTTCAAAGCCGGCAGATGAGTTCCTTTTGACCCGACGTAGGCTACGCTCAACATTAGGTTGTTGGTGACTTGCCGCTGGATGTCGAGGTTCCAAGTTTGAATGTCCGCGGGCCTGCCGGAATTCGCAGGGACGTAAATGACGCCGCCATTCCCGTTTTGCCCGCCCGGGGTGAAAGGTCCCGTAGCAGGAAAGATATGTGTGATGCCATTGTCGATCTGCGTGGGGCCACCGTTGGTGGGGGTAACAGTCTGACGGTTGAAGAATCCGAGTCCATCCTGATCGGCGAAGGAACCTTCTTTCAGGGCTTCGTAATAGATGCCGTATCCGCCGCGGACCACGGTTTTGCTGTTGATGCTGTAAGCAAAGCCCAGTCGGGGGCCGAACGCCTTGTGGTAAGTGTCTTGTGGGCGATTGCGGCCGTTGCGACCGGCGCCAGATCCGAAATAGGTGTACGCGCCAAGGATATTTCCCGCGTCGGGATTGTGGAGCGTGGGATCGACCATGGAGAACCGGTTGAAGGCTTCGCTGGCGGGCAAATCGATATCGTAACGTAGGCCGTAGTTCAGAGTGAGCTTGGAACTGAACCGGTACGAGTCCTGCGCATACATCGCGAAATCCTTATAGCGCACACCGCTGAAATTGCCGTAATTCAGAGTGGTGGTATCGGAAAGGCCGAAGAGCGAACTGGCGACGGAATTGCCTCCAAAGCCGGAAGAACCACCTGTGCTGCTGGTCTGGGCGGCCGCAAAATCGAATTCACCCGAGCCCGTGGTCAGCCGCCGGACGTTGAACTGCAGCATGCGGATCTCGCCGCCGAATTTGAAAGTGTGCTTGCCTTTGACCCAGCTTACGGCGTCGTTAATTTGAAAAACGTTGTCGGCGAATTGGGAATCACCGCAGTTGTTTACATTGTAATTGCTGTCACCCCACTTGATGCAGGGAAACGTGGTGTTGTTCACGCCGGTGAGCCCGATCTGCTGCGGGTATCCCTGGCCGAGACTGTTCGAGACTTCTCCGCGAAAGCGGCGACTGAAGCCGAAGAGAGCCTGATTCACGACAGTGGGAGAGAAAACGTAATTGTCGCTGATGCGCGCGTAACGCGTGCTCTGGGGAGTATGGGACCCAAAAATGGCGCCCAAATCGGAGGTGCCGCCTGTATTGGTGTTGTCGTAATCGAATCCGCCGGAGATGCGGTGCTTGTCGGAGAAGCTGTGGTCGATCTTGATGTCGTAGAGGTTCGCGGTGGTGCTCGAAAGGGATCGGTCGATAACATTGTTATTCAGGCTGCCGTTTGTGGGCGGGAGCAAACCGAAGACCTTGGTCATTACCGAACTTTCTTTGAAATTAGGATCGTTTGCGAGATTGTCGCCGGGAACGGCTGTGTGCGTGGTGGGATCGTAGATCTGGTTCGCGACGTTGTTCTTTTTGTCCCGGTCGTTGCAGACGCCGTTGGTGAACCCGGTCTGGCAGATCTGGGAGAAGTCGCCCTTGCGAAAATTCTCGTTCGGGAAACTATCCTGACCGGTGCCACCATTCCTGAACCGGAATCCCTCGTAGGCAAAGAAGAAGAAGGTCTTGTTTTTTCCGTTATAAACCTTGGGGATCCAGACCGGACCGCCAGCAGTGGCGCCAAAGTCGTTTTGCGTATCAACTGACCTTTTTAATCCCTGGAGGTTGTTGGCCCAGCTGTTTGCGTCGAGCGACTTGTTGCGGAGGAAATCGTAGCCGGAACCGTGCAACTCGTTGGTGCCGGACTTGATCGTCAGGCTTACAATGCCGTCGCCTGCTTGGCCGTATTCCGCGGAGAAATTGCTTTGCAGCACCCGGAATTCATCCACGGCATCAGTGGAGACACCTTTATTCCACTGCGTGTTCGGCGAGACCAGCGAGATGGAGACACCATCGACGAGGATGTCGGTACCGCCTTCCTGCCCACCGTTCACCTTGAAATCGTCGCTCGAATTGCTTCCCGGATCGTTGGCTACGCCGCCCACAAACCCAGGGACGAGTTCGATAAACTGCACGGGATTGCGAATGGTGCCGGAAACTTGCAGCGGCAAATTGGCAATCAGCGTTGGTGATACGGTGGCGCCTATTTCGGAAGTCGTGGCTTGCAATTGGGTGGCGTCGGCGGTAACTGTCACGCTTTCAGAAACCGCGCCCAGTTGCATGGGAATATTCAAGGAGATAGCGGTCCCGGTCGTCACTGTAACGCCTTCCTGTGCGAACTTCTTGAGATTAGGCGCCTCGACTGTGACGGAGTAACGACCGGGAGGGAGGTTGGGCAGAGAATAGATACCTGCTTGCGTGGTAGTGGTGGCTTGCGTGAGGCCCGTATCCAAATTTCTGGCGGTGACACTGGCGCCGACGACTGCCCCACCGCTGGGGTCAGTGACCGAGCCTTCGATGCTGCCGTTGGTGGTCTGGGAGTGAAGAGAAACCGCAGTCGTCAAGAGCAAGAATGCAAACATATAAATGAACTTCTTCATGGACTTCCCCCTTACTGCATCGATCAGGAACTAGTTAAGCCGCAAGTGGTGATTTATGGGACTTGAAGGCTTTGAACTAGAACTGATCACCCCACGCAAACAGAACTCACGACCCAACCCGCAAACTAGTGTTTTTACACTAGCAGAACAGCGTAGAGGGATACTCGACCCTGACGCGGTGCGAACGCAAGGGTGTAACACGTGAAATCATTGTGATTCACATTTGCCGGAACCTCCAACGCGCCTGAGGCTATGAAAAGGGGTAAATTCGAGGTCGAGGGAGAAATTTCTATGAAAAATCAGATATGACGAGCGACGACTTGATAGTCGGGGTCCATTTCCGGAGATCGGAGGCCTGCCTGCTCCATCGCCTGCAGGACGAGGGAATTCCACGCGAAGACCCGGTGATAGCCAAAAAATGGGTGAGCCGGGTCGCTGGCGAGATGCTCCTGGCTGGTAGGAAAGTCCGGCGAGATATTAATCTCGGCCCAAAGCCGGTTCGCGATGGCCTTGCTGGCACCCGGCCATCCGTGAAGTTTGCCGGTGATATAGCCGCAGATTTCAACTCGCAACCAACTGCCGCCGTTGTAGTAGATGCCGTCCATGGCGTGGTTGGCGTAATTCGTTGCAAAGGAATCGCTGACCATGGGGTGCCACTTGCTGGTGAAGTAGCTCCAGTCCTTTCGCCCTTCCGGTAGACCGATCAGGATTGGCCGTACCGTGCCACCCGCCTCGGGATAAGGAGATTCGCTTCTCGGCATAATCGCCGGAATGCGATCGAGATGGTTCACGACCATCTCGTCGGTGAGAATTTTCCGGTTGAACAGCCAGAGCGAAAGATATTCTGGGAATATTTCCGCAAAGCCGATTGCGTCAGCAATGTCGCGCGCGGGACGCATGAATTTTCGCGCGGGATCGTAATAGCTTCGATAGAGCGCCTCTGCCCGGCCGATATATTCTTCGGACAGCGTTTCACTGAGGCCGGGAATCTGCAGTTCCTTGATGGTCCTGAGCGTGACGGCCAGCATGCCCTGGTTTTCGCAGATGGCGGACGTGCCCTCCGGGTAGCGGATGATGTCGAGCTGGCCCATGACAAACTGCGCGTGGCAAACCGCTTCGCGGCGTGGGTCATAGCTTTGCAGGCAATATTCCGCTGCTTCGCGCACTTTATCCATCGGAAGGCGGGTACTGAAGCGGCGGCGATTAAGGAGCGCCCACATCAGCCAGAGCGGCGTGGAGTCGTTCGATTTACGCTCCACGTTCGCGAGATTAGGTTCGACCAGCGTATTGATCGAGCCGTCTGAGCCCTGATTCCCGCCCCACAGGCCAAATACACTTTCATTCAATTCGCGGCTGTGAATCCCATTGAGCGCAAAAAAACTGTCGCGTAGGTACATCTCCCCGGCTGCGGAATACCAGATGCTCGGCGCAAGGATCGGGCGGAAACTTTCGGGCCCGGCGATCCAGGTGAGCATCATAAGGTCGGCATAAATGACCTTCTCGGTGTCACCGCCCTTGAAATCGAGACCATCCGCAAGGTGCAGTTGACTGGCAAGCCGGTAGCCCCGGAGCGTGTCCGGCGTGGAATCGTCTGCAAAAACGAAGACAGTCTTCTCGGCCGAGCGATCCATTTCCAGCCGATGGTATGGTTCAGAGCGGGTGGCTATGGGGCGAACTTGCAGTCCGCGCACTTCGATTTTTGTCATGCCGCCGGGCGACTCCACATTCAGTGCCTGTTCTGAAGGAGCAACGGAAAGGAACAGTGCATGGCCATGCGCCGGCGATTGCGGTACGAAAACCGTAATTTCAAATACGCCCCAGGCTTCCGGGGATTCTGGCGCGGCATCATTGTAGAGAGTGATGTTCTCCAGCTTGTGCAACTGGTCATCCACTTTCCAAACTTGGAATGCCACCGGAGAGGCCGAGCGATACTCCATTCGAAGTGACAGGACCGCGGAACCTGGGTCCACAAAGGGAATGATTGCCCCGTCGTCTGCACTCTTTGTGGACACGACGGCCACCCCGTCGAGCTCTTCCACGGTGGGATTGCCCAGCCTTTTCCAGGCGGAAATCGCTGGCAGCGCCACAGGTTGAGCAGGTTGTTCCCCGGAGATTTGCTGCGTTACTTCCCCAAAGGTCTGCTGCACAAAGAAATTGCCTTTGCTGCGCTCGTTGGGAGAGGACCCAATATAAAGGTTGGCGTCGGGAATGCGTGCTGGGGCGGGCTTCACGGGTTTGCCGTCCCTGCGCACGATTCGCGTCCAATGATTTCGGTAGCCGGAGTCTGTGAGCAGACCAATGCAAAGGCCACTCTTCATACGGAACCCGGCGGCGGGAAAATACTCGTGGGCCGCTTCGCCTTGCCAGTTCAGCTGGTCGAAACTCCAGAGCTTCGCAGGCGCTTCCAACGGCTCCAGGCGGTTGTTCAATTGGTAGAACATCAGAAACATGTCGGATTGGCGCAGCCGGATTTTCTTGCGCACGACGCAGGGAGTGATTCGTTCATATTCCACCAGGACAAAAACGGTCGCGTTTAAGTTTTTCAGCTTGCACTCACCAGTCAGAGTCACGCGGTTGACATCGCCGGACCACGAAGTTGCTTTCCATGCCTCGACTCGGTTTTCCACGCTGCGATCTTCATTCTGGAAGATTGCTGAAAATTCGCCTCCCTGGTTGTGACGGACAAGCGGCTGGCCTTTGAAGACCAGGACAACGCCGTAGCCCTGGTTGGCGTCGCCGGAAACTTTTAATGTCAATCCATCCGTTTCGGCAGCCGCACCTGAGGCGGCTGCCAGCAAAGGTTCGACCCCTAACCCGAGCCCAGCGACTAGCCCACCACCGATGGAGTTCTCGATAAATCGGCGACGGCTAAAGAATCGATATGTCATTTGATTCCGTCACTCCTTCTGTACACGCCGCAGGATTCCGATCCCTCGTTGAATATGAGGGGATTCTCTGTCGATCTCGATAAGGCAAACCCTCGGTTGGCCGTTGGAATTAGAACTTTCAACCAATTGAGGATCTGTACGGATAATCGAGTGATTTCCGTTCTAAAGCAAGGGTCTCACAGGTGAATCACCGGCGTTTACATTGGCGCCAGCTGGCGAAACCGTGGAAAGAACCCGGTTAGGCATTCCACTGGGTAAGAGCATGTGGTAGCATCTGTTCGTCCAATCGAAAAATCTGATACTAACTGGCCTCAATCACTGTGAGCGTCGCACAAGCAACGACAATGGTGGACCTGCAAACGGATGAGCGCTGGCAGCTCGTCCAGCGAATTGTGTCCAGCCCGCACTTTCAGAAGAGTACCCGCCTCCGCGAACTGTTGCAGTATATCGTCGAACAGACCTTGCGTGGGAATGCACACGAACTGACCGAGCAGCACATCGGCAACGCGTTGTTTCACAAGCCATCCGACTACAGCCCCCTGGAAGATAGTTCGGTGCGCGTGCATGTACGGCAGTTGCGGCTGAAGCTCCACGAATATTTCGATGGGGATGGCCGCAACGAGCCAATCGTCCTGGAAATACCCAAGGGTTCGTACGCGCCCGTCTTTCGGGCGGCACAGAAAGCAGAGACGCTTCCCGCGGCGATCGAGCCGAACGCAATTCCGGCCATGGCTTGGCCTCGGTGGGCGCTCTTGCCGTGGGCTCTCTGCGCGCTTCTGGCAATGTTGTGCGGAGTGTTGGCATACCGAATGATTACACGCCGAGCAGCCACGGCTGTCCTGGCTCCCGCAGCCCTTTCGTGGCCATTTTCCCAGATCTTCGATACGCGGCATCAGACAATTATCGTCGTTGCGGACAGCAACTATGGGATGGCGCGCATTCTTTCCAGCCAGCCTGGCTCGCTGGACCAATATCTTCACCGGGAATTTCTCCAGGGTCCGGAAGCCAGCAAGATTGGCGCGGCGAATTCCCGATTGAGCGAATACCTTTCCAACTCGACGCTCACTTCGTTTGCGGATGTGGCGGATGTGGTGGCACTCTACCGAATGGCGGGGCCGCTGCAGACCCAGGTTCTGGTGCGTTACCCGCGGGACTTGAGGATGCGTGACCTGGACCACAACAATTTCGTATTTATCGGCAGCCCGGGGTCGAATCCGTGGGTGACGCTGCTCCAGGACAAGCTGAACTTCCGCGAGACGGAAGGCGTGGTGGGAAACAGCGCCAAGGTGTTTGTGAACAGGAATCCGTTGCCGGGTGAGCAGGCGCAATATGAAGGCCTGCGTTGGACCGGCACGATGGGGGAAGACTACGCCACGATTTCGCTGCTGCCCAATGCCACGCACGACGGCAGCGTGCTGGTTCTGCAAGGCCTTCAGCAGGAAGGGACCGAGGCCGCGGGGCGATTTCTAGCGGATCCGGTAAATCAGCGCCAGCTTATGAGTGCGCTAGGCATCTCTGCAGGAGAGAGCCGCTCGCAAAACATCTGGTTTGAGGCCCTGATTCGTTCCCGCACGGTTTCCGGGGCGCCGAACACCACCACCCTCGTGGCCGTCCGTCGAATACCATAGGCTTGGGAACTTCCGGCCTTACCAATGGACAATGGCCGCTTTTCAACAACTCGTTTGTATCAGCTTGCTATACTTTTGCGAGAGAGTTGAATTTTTGTGAGTTCACGTAAAGTGAAGAACACATTTTTCTCCGGTGACTGTTCGGCAATACCAGTCACTGCAATGTCAGGCTCTTACCTTGCGCGGCGAGCGTTGTGCTGCTTTGCATCAACCCTTTTGCAGGTCGCTTTCTGGGCAAGCAGCTTTAACCCTGCATTGGCAAAGCAATCGCAAACCAATATCGAGGCACTACTTGAAAAAGCCCGCGGCGAAGAGAATGCCGGGAACTACGATGCCGCGGAAAATACTTACAAGCAGGCGCTGGCTGTTGCTCCACAAAATCTTGAACTCCTGAAACGACTGGGCGTTCTGGAGCAGACGGAACTTAAGTTCGACGACTCCATTCGGTTGTTCGAACAGGTGCTTGCCGGCGACCCAAAGTACAAGGGCGTCAATTTTTTCTTGGGACTTTCGTATTTCGGGGAGAATGAGTTTCGTTCCGCCATCGATTACTTTGAGCGGGAACTCAAAACACCCAAGCCGCATCCCCGCACGCAATATTATTTGGGTCTGGCGTTGCAGTCTTCCGGCCGCATCGATGAAGCGATTTCGCACTTGAACCAGTCGCTTGCTCAAGACCCGAAGGACGCGGACGCACTCTATGAATTGGCGCGACTTCACAAGAATGCGTCTCTGCATTCGATTGAGGCGCTCAAGGCTTTGGACCCGGATTCCTTCCAGCTTCACGCCCTGATGGGCGAAGTGTACGCGGACCAGGAGCGCTATTCCGACGCTATCGAGGAGTATCAGAAAGCTCTGGCGAAACGCCCAGACGCTCCTGGAATGCAATTCCTGGTTGGAGTGGCGTATTGGGCGCAGCGGCAGATGGAACCGGCGGAGAAGGCGTTCAAAGAGGCTTATAAGGAAAATCCGAACGATGCGATGACCAATTTGTATCTGGGTGATATTGCGGTTCGCTACCAGCGTTTTTCGGAAGCGTTGCCGTACCTGATGGTGGCGAGACGAGCGCAGCCCGACATGCCGCAGTTGCACGTTTTGCTTGGGCAGTGCTACCAGGCGCAAAAGGAGCTGCCGAAAGCGAAGGCCGAGTTCCAGGCGGCAATTGCCGCCGACCCTGGCGCGGCGCAACCGCATTATTTGTTAGCGAAAGTCTATCGCGAACTACACGAAGCGCAGGCAAGCGCCGACGAACTGGCGGAGTATGAGCAGTTATCAAAACTTGAAAAAGAGAGGACGTCGCCGCACGCTCCCCAGAACTAGAATGAGAGACGTGAAACGCCGCATGTGGAACCGAATCGTGAACCTAGAATGCGCGGCATCCTGCATTTCTTTTCGAGGCTGGATTCAGCCATTGCTGTTAGTGCTGATTGCGATTCCCGCGCCAAAACTGGCTGGGCAAAGCCCTCAAACACCTGCGGAGAATAGTTCAGCAATCGAGGCGCATTTTTCCGCAGCACAACAAGCACAACGCGAGATGGACTATGCGACGGCGGAACGGGAGTATCAAGCAGTGCTTGCCCTCGCTCCGGAGTTCGCGGAAGTCCGCATGAATCTTGGCTTGGTTTACCAACTACAAGATCGGTCGACTGAGGCGATGGCGGAATTCCGGCACGCGCTGAAAATCAAGCCGGGGCTTGCCGGCGCCAATTTTTTCCTTGGAGTGGATTATTGCAAATTGGGAGAGGGTGCGAAGGCCATCCCCTATCTGAAAGCCGCGATGAACACGGAGCCGAACCGGCCGGACACCTGGCTGTGGCTGGCGACCGCACAGGAAATCGCCGGGCGATGGCAGGCTGAAGTAGCCACCCTCCATCGGGCGTTGGAATTGCGGCCGGCCGACGTCGATCTTCTGTATCTTCTGGGAAGTGCCTATGAGCGATTAGGCAAACAGGAGGTGGCGCACCTCGGGAAAGTTGCGCCGGGCTCGTCGCGGAGCGATCAACTTCTGGCGGAAAGTTATGCATCGAGCAACGAGTGGCCTTCCGCTGTGATTCATTTTCAGAATGCGCTGGCGGCTTCGCCAAACCGGCCTGGATTGCATACCGAACTGGGTGAAGTTTATCTTCACGCCGGAAAAGTGAATCAGGCAGTACGGGAGTTTGACGAAGAGTTGCGTCGCAATCCCGACAGCCTGCGGGCGCTGGTGCGACGTGGCGAAGCAAGATTGATCCAGGGCGATGTGGATGCGGCTTTACAGGATTGGGAAAAAGCCGTGAGCAGCGATGTGGAACAGTCGGAAAGAATACTGGGCCTTCGGGAAACTGGATTTGGCGATTCCGCACTGGAGCAACTTCCCGATTCCGCGCGCGATAAAATTCTGGCACTCAGGGGGGGATTGCAAAATCGCAATTCTCCCGCGTCGCATCTGGCGCTGGCGTTTCTCGCGGTGCAGAGCGGGGATTTGCCAAGAGCGGCGTCCGAGTCATCCTTGGCCACTTCGGCTGCGAGGAATAACGCAGCTACCCCGAACTGTGGTGAAGCGGGAGTGAAGATGCTGCTTCACCTCGAGGAGTTTTCCAAGTTAGTGCCCTGCGCGGGGAAAGTCCTCACTTCAACTATGGGTGCCGAATTTCGAATTCGAGTGGCGAGCGCGCTTCTGGAAGCGGGTGAGGCCGATGCGGCGCTCAAGGCACTTGAGGGATTATCCCCGGCCGACAGCGCTTCGGCCGATGCGGCTTACTGGCGGGCGCGTTGCTACGAAAAGCTGGCGACGGCTGCCTATCTTCGGCTTTATCAGGCCGATCCTGATTCGTATCGTGTCCACCAGTTGATGGGGGACCTGGAGGGGGCAAAGGGTGACGATACGAAAGCTATTGAAGAATATCGCGCCGCGATTGCTTTAAAGCCGTCGGCGCCAAACCTTCATTACAGCTTGGGACATTTGCTCTGGAAGGACCTGAAGGTTTCCGAGGCGCGGGTGGAGCTTCAGGCTGAACTCGCGATGAACCCGCATCATGCGGGAGCTTTGAATGATCTGGGCAACACCTATCTGTTCGAACACCAGCCCAACAAGGCGTTGCCTTATCTCTTGAAAGCTTTCGAGGCGAATCCGGGAAACGCCGATATACACCGTGATTTGGGCACCGCGTATTCCGAACTAGGCGATTATCACAAAGCGGAAGAGCACTTCAAGATCGCCGTAGCCAACGATCACGATGGAGCGGTTCATTACAAGCTGGCAAGAGCGTACCAGGCCCTGGGCGAGAAAGAAAAAGCCGCGCGGGAATTTGCGATTTCCACGGCCTTGAATCGCGAATCACACGAGAAGCTGGAAAAACAAACGGGACGCCTGGGTGAAGTAACCAAATCTGCCGAAGATCAATAGCATGCGCTATTTTCTGATTCTCATTCTTTCATTTCACTCCGGCATTGGCTTTGCATGCGCAAGCGGTCCGCGACTGGTTGAATTCCGGCGGTCTGTACAAGGAGATGCGTTTCAGAGAGGGCTGACGGCGCTGAAGGAAAACCGGCTGGAGGACGCGCTTGTGGAATTCACGGCCGCGGAAGGGGAGCAGCCGGAGAATGCGCGCATCCGAAACTTTCGCGGAATATTGCTCGTCCAGACGGGCAAGAATGCAGAGGCAGCCGCGGAGTATCAGGAAGCCATTCGCCTCGATCCGCTGCTGGAAGATGCATATCGCAATCTTGGATTTCTGCGTTGGACAGAGCACCAACTCGGCCCAGCTCGCGAAGCGTTACTGTACGCGGTGGAACTTTCTCCGGACGACTCATTCGCCCATTACTATCTCGGAAGAGTGGAACTGGATGCGCAGCAATACGAGCAGGCCCTTCACGAGTTGGAAATTTCGCGCCAGCCACTGCCTGCCGATCCCGGTTTCCTGATTCAGGCTGCGACAGGGTACGTCACAGTCGGACGACAGGAAGCTGCTCACAAATCGCTTGAGGAAGCGATGAAATTGCGCTTGGACGACGCTCAATACGTCGGCGTGGCTTCACTGCTCCTCTCCATCCACGAAAATGACTCGGCCATCAAACTCCTTCAAGCCTTGAACAAAAGCCGTGGTGCAACTCCGGCATCGTGGGCGCAATTTGATCTTGCGCTGGCCCACCTGTTGTCCGGGAGCTATGTCGAAGCAACAAACGAAGCTCTCGCGTATGCGAAATCCATGCGCAACACGGGCTCAGAATCCGCGGAATTGGCCCAAGCCTGGTCCCTGATTGGTATTGCCGATGCGCACCTGAATCGGGGCGAAGAATCCGTTGACGCATTTCGCCGCTCGGCGGCGTTCGCTCCTCACGAAGAAGAGCGGTGGCTGAATCTGACGCGAGAGTTGATGGAGTTGAGTCGCTTCCCCGAAGCCGTTACCGAAGCGCAGAACGGTCTCGCGGCAAATCCAAAATCTTATGCTTTGCATTTGCGCCTAGGCGCGGCTTACTTGGCGGCTGGCCGCTACGCAGAATCGGAAACTGTATTTCGCGATCTGGTGGCGGCGGCCGACCCGCTTCCCTTGGGTTATGTTGGATTGGCACAGGTGCTGCTCCGAACTGGGCGCGCGCAGGGCGCGGCGACAGAACTTGCCGACGCGGAGAAAAAGCTGGGTCCTAAATTTCTCCTGAGTTATTTTCGCGGCCTGGCGCTGGCTCGGGCCGCCAAGCCCGAAGAGGCCCTAGCTGCGTTTCAGCAAGCCGTTCAACTGGATCCGAAAAATGCCGAAGCCCGTGCAAACCTGGGAAAGACGCAACTCACCCTGGGCAATGTGAACGAAGCGATTTCGGAACTCCGGGAAGCGCTTCGTCTGGATCCGAGAAACACCCAGGCCAAGCGGTTGCTGAGCCAAGCGTATCGCCGGGCGGGCGACGCACAGAATGCGGCGAAATTTGCGGATTCATCCACGGAATCGCCTAGCGAGCCCGCAAACGATTTGAGGGGAGATTTTTTTGTTCCAGAGTGGCAACTTCCGCATAACAGCACGGAAGAAAAGGTGCGATGATACCTAGCCTGCTATTCCGCCCGCGCGAGGTGAACGCTTGAAGAATGTTTCGTTGAGGACTCCGTTTGCGTTCCTTCGGAACTCGTTGCTCCGGACCGCCGGAGTTAGCCTTTTGCTCGGCAGTCCCATGCCCTCGCAGAACGTAGCACAGCAAGCTGCGGACAATTCAAAAATTGCGAATTTCATCGACATCGCGGAAAAAGCGGGCCTGACTGCGACCAACGTGTTTGGCGGTGTAGAGACGAAAAAATACATCATTGAGACAACCGGAACAGGCGTGGCCATCTTTGATTATGACAACGACGGTTGGCCGGATATTTTTGTCGTGAATGGAACTACCATCGAAGGATTCTCCGCTGATCACGCTCCCACCAATCATCTCTATCACAACAATCACGACGGTACGTTCACGGATGTCACCGCCATGGCCGGGCTGGTTGCCACCGGATGGGGCCAGGGAGTTTGCGTAGGGGATTATGACAACGACGGCTGGAAAGATTTGTACGTAACTTACTACGGCAAGAATCGGCTGTATCACAATGATCATGGCGTATTCAAGGAAGTGGCCGAAATAGCGGGCGTCGCGGGATCAGGAAAAGCCTGGGGAACGGGATGCGCGTTTGTCGATTACAACCGTGACGGTCGGTTAGACCTGATCGTAGCGAATTACGTGGATTTCAATTTGGCCACCACTCCCGTACCCGGGCAGGGAAATTCCTGCGTGTGGAAGGGCGTTCCAGTGATGTGCGGGCCGCGCGGCCTGCCAGGCTCGAAAAATATATTGTACGAAAACCTTGGAAACGGCACATTCGCCGACGTGACCACAAAGGCTCACATTGACCGGACCAACGGCCACTATGCGTTCAGCGTGTCTACGTTCGATTTTGATGATGATGGCTGGCCGGATATCTATGTTGCTTGCGATAGCGCTCCCAGCATTCTCTACCACAACAACCACGACGGTACGTTCACCGATGTCGCGGTGATGGCGGGAGTTTCCTTCAATGAAGATGGGCGCGAGCAGGCGGGGATGGGAACCACCATCGCCGATTACAACGGCGACGGCCGGCTGGATATTTTCAAAACCAACTTCTCCGACGACACTCCGACGCTCTACCGCAACGACGGCGAGGGGATTTTCTCGGACGTTACCTTTGCCGCGGGACTCGGCCTGCACACACAATACCTGGGCTGGGGCACGATGTTTTTTGATTTCGACAACGATAGCTGGCCAGACCTGGTCCTCGCCAACGGCCACGTCTATCCGGAGGTGGATAAATTTCACCTTGGCAGCGGCTATATGGAGCCGCGCCTTCTTTACCACAACAACGGCAATGGAACGTTCACGGATATATCAGCGCTGGCAGGGCCCGGGATCACGACGCCCACCTCGGCACGCGGGCTGGCAGTGGGGGATTTATGGAATGACGGGCAGCTTTCTGTAGTGATCAACAATGTTTATGCAAAGCCGAGCCTGTTGGTGAATACAGTGCATTCGGGGAACCACTGGATCGCTTTCAAGACGGTGGGCACGCGTTCCAATCGGGACGGAATCGGCGCACAAATTACTTTGAAAATTGGGAAGAGAGTGCTGGTTGACGAAGTGCGCAGCGGTTCAAGCTACATTTCCCAAAACGATTTGCGGGTGCACTTTGGTTTGGGGGCCTCCGACAAAGTTGAGGCAGTGCAGGTGCGCTGGCCTAGCGGACTAGTGGAGCACTTCGATCATTTGTCTGTGGATGCGATTCATACCTTGAAAGAAGGAACCGGAATTGCGATTGCGGCTACTACGAAAAAACCCTGATTCGAAAACCTAGATGAGCTTCCGGGACGGTTCGATGTCACTTGGGCTGACTTTTTTCAACGGTGTCTGCCTGGGGTTCTTCAACCTTAAGGATTTGATCCCCACGGATGTCTTTCAGCGTTTGGCGAATGCCGCTTGGCCAGAGAATTTCGATGGTTTGGGCTTCCACCTCGGAGCCCAGACCGAAATGCACGCGTTTATCGCTTGAAGAAAGATAACTGCCCGCCGTTGTCACGGTCGCCCACTGAGTGGCTTTCGCGGTGACCAACTTTACTTCCGCGCCGATTGCGTCCCGGTTGCTACGGTGCCCGACAAGCCCCAGGGTCAGCCAGTGGTTTTGATTTTGCGTTGCGTTATGCAGCACATGCAGGCCGCCATCGTTTGTTGTGACGACGGCGTCCAATCGCCCGTCATTATCAATGTCACCGATGGCCAGGCCGCGCCCTACCCATGCTTTCTGGAAAACTTCGCCTGCTTGCGCGGAAATGTCCACGAATCCCTTGCCGGTGTTTCTTGCCAGCAGCATCGGCTCTTTGTAGCGAAGATCCGGAAACGTAAGCTGGATTGTGTCCAGATCGTGCCCCTGGGTAATCAGAAGATCCTTCCACCCATCGTTATCGAAATCGAGGAAACGCGCGCCCCAGCCGGAGTGCTTCATAGTCATCAGCCCGATGCCGGAGGGATAGCTCTCGTAGTTGAACGTACCGTCGCCATTGTTCCGATAGAGCGCGTAGATTTGGCTGGCCAGGTCGGTAACGACAATGTCCGGCAGGCCATCATTGTTATAATCGGCAAAATCCACTCCCATTCCCGCGTAAGAGTGGCCTTCGCTATCCACGGCTACGCCCGATTGCAGCGCCACCTCTTCAAACGTGCCATTTCCTTTGTTGTGGTAAAGAAATTCGGGCATGGAATCGTTCGCAAAAAAAAGATCGACGCGTCCATCACGGTCGTAGTCGGCAAGCGCGATGCCCAATCCCTTGCCGGGTAGGGCGAGGCCTGCCTTTCGCGCGATCTCGGTGAAGTGCCCGTTACCATCGTTGTGATAGACCAGCGGGGCGATCGGGCGGAAGGAATCCGGATGGCAATACGACCGGTAGCCTTCTCTGCGTTCACCGCAATAAATATCGTCGAAATCCCATTGCAGGTAACGGAGGACGACAAGATCAAGCAATCCGTCGCCATCCAGGTCAACCCAGGCCGCGCTGGTGGACCAGCCGCTGCCTCCCACGCCGGCGCGCTCGGTCACGTCGGTAAAAGTTCCATTGCCGTTGTTGTGATAAAGCCTGTTTCCGCCGTAGGCCGTCACATACAAATCTTCAAAACCGTCATTGTCGTAATCCCCGACGGCGACGCCCATTCCATAACCCACTCCCTGCAGGCCGGCTTTTTCCGTGACGTCTTCGAATGTACCGTCGAGTTTTTGGTGGTAGAGGCGATTCCAATATTTCGGCCCCGTCTTTTCGGGAATGGTCCCTTTGGGGGTGGGATCGCTGAGTGGAGCTGCATTGACCACATAAATGTCGAGGCGCCCGTCGTTGTCATAGTCAAACAACGCCACGCCGGATCCCATCGTTTCAATCAAATATTTCCTGGAGGTGTGCCAGGCGATGTACTCGAAATTGATGTTCAATATCGGAGTTACATCCGTGAAGTTCGCCCCGTTTGAGATCAAACCGGAGTCGTGAGCCGGACTCGCCTTATTCACAGCAGGTTTCGGCGACTCCTGGGCGATGGCACAGGGAACCAGCAGCCCGAACAGAACTACAAAAAAAGCGAGTTTGACTTGTGAGTGATCAGATCTTCTGGCAGTCTTCAGAAATCTTTTCATTTGCCATCAAAACTTCCTGCGATTCTGTCTCCGCTCGAAACGGTGATTAACTGCTGAAGATGTTTCTCTCCAGGAATGCATTGCGGAATTTCCCATGCGGATCGTATTTCTTGCTCAATTGAATGAAGTCGGGCAACCGATTGTACCTGGATTTCAGTTGCTCCGGAGAAATGGCAAACAGTTTTCCCCAATGCGGCCGGGCTTCAAATGCCGCCAACTCTTTTTCAATCACAGGCAGGAGCTTGCTGACCGCGGGCCAGTCCTGTTTCCAAGTGAAGTGAATGGTAATGCTTGGCTGCTCGTAGCAAGGACTCATCCATAATTTGTCTGCGGCAATGGCCCGGATTTCTGTGATTAATAGGTGTGGACTGACTTGATCTCGCAGGCGTTCAATGGCGAGAATGGCTTCTACTGCGTGCTTCCTCGGTACAAAGTATTCCGATTGCAACTCTTTACCCGCGCTGGGCGTAAAGCCCATGCGAAAGTGAGGCAACCGTTCATACCAGGGACCCGGGACGCCCATTTGCTCCGTGCAATTGTCGGCAGAAAGTTCAGAGATGGGGTGCAAATTTCTTGTGGCAAGCTTCGCCCCGAAAAATGCAGGGGTTGCATTAAATGCTTGACCCTCCTCAACGCGGCTCTTGAGCCATACTTCTCGAATCCGATTGTTCAGCCAGTCGGTAAACAGGCTGACGCTGTACGCACTCGATTCAATGGCGTCAAAATGGGCTTTCAGTTCACTAAGCGGCAGATTTTCATATACGTACTGTCGCATCATGTAGGTCGGCTGAATGTCGAGGGTGATCTTCGTTATGACCCCAAGCGAACCAAGCCCAACAACGGCCCCTTGAAATATTTCACCGTCTTTTTGCCGAGATAGCTTAATCACTTCGCCGCCCGCCGTCACCATTTCAAGCGCGGACACCGCCGTCGCTAGATTACCGTTCTTTTCGCCCGAACCGTGCGTCGCAGTGCTGCACGCTCCCGCTACGGATATGTGCGGCAAGGAGGCCAGATTGTGGAGCGCAAAACCTTTGCTGTGCAAGTACGGGCATAATTGACCGTACGTCATACCTGCATTCAGCGTCACGGTTCGCGCTTCCGGGTCCAGTACAACGACCTCATCCATCGACTTCAGGGACAAGAAGCTATGCGTACTATCGGCAATGTTGTTGAAGCAGTGGCGCGTTCCCAGCACCTTGAACTGTTTTTGGTTCTTGACGTAGCCCGTTATCTGCTCCATCGAGTTGGCGGAGTACAAGCTGTCCGTGCTGTACTCGAGATTACCCGCCCAGTTCGTAAGCTTTTTCTTTGCCGCCCAGCTCAGGAGCGGCGAGACGATGGGGCTCGCCGTCACAGCAGCAATGAGCTTGATAAATGTTCTCTTGTTCAAGGATACAGTCCAGTCGGTATCGACATCATTCGCGTAAATTCTCTCTACAAAGCTTCCGAAACCGCCGCAATTGTACACCAGTTGCTGCGCGCTAAAGCGATTGCGCTTATTATGGCCGGGGAGTTGGTGGCTATAACCGCAACGTCCGGCGAAAGGTTCCCCAAGAACTGCCATTCCCGCGAAAATGCCATCTTGCAGTTCCATACGACGATTCGCATAGAGCCCGCACGGCATAATTTCAGCGAAGATTGCCTCCACGATACTCGACACATTTCATGCCTTTATGCTGTCCGAACTCGATCGCCGGGGAAAGACAACACCCGAGCTTTTTGAAAGAATCAACCTGCGACTGGCACAGCCAGCGACGGCTCGCAATGTCCTCGGAAGAAGCGAGGAAGAGTATTCTCGGGAAGTCGCCACCATGCTGTACGGTGAAGTGCATCCTTCCGGCCATTTTCGGTTCGTTAATTTCGGGCATCCCCCGCCGCTTCTGTTCTGCTCAGAATTTGACAAATTTCTGGACATCGATAAGAGTCGCGCTTGAATGAACAGGCTACGGTAAATGGTTTCGTGGGACACACGCATGCTCTCATCATCGGGATACTGGGTTTTCAGCCAGCCGGAAATCTGCTTCGGCGACCAGTCCAGAATCAGT
>Ga0210403_10000503_pt1 | contig 40609 bp, 25 predicted proteins | sample IncBWC19MmetaG_FD_150863 | JGI IMG/M metagenome (GOLD analysis project Ga0210403, IMG submission 150863) | Forest soil microbial communities from Barre Woods Harvard Forest LTER site, Petersham, Massachusetts, United States - Inc-BW-C-19-M | ecosystem: Environmental > Terrestrial > Soil >...
TGAAGTGGGGTACAGAAGCACGCCTCAATCGCGACACGACATACTTTGGCATCAGCCCGAACGGGGAATACGATTTTGGCGGCGGAACGGTTTATTCGCCCGTTTTCATCCCTTCTGCGAGTGGACGCCACGACGTTCAGCCTGGCCAGCCTCTGCCGGACACTTTGAGCAGTCTGTTGGTAGGTTTTCCGTACGCATACACGATCGCAGTGGCGCCGGCCTACGCATCGGATGGCGCGCACATTGGGCCGGCGGCAATCAACCGGAATGATGTGAACGCCTACGTCGAGGACACATGGAAAATCAATCCGCACTTGACGCTCGATTATGGACTGCGATACGAGCTCTACACGCCGATTTCGGAGCGGGCGCGGCGGACGTCGAGCTTTCTGAATTCGTTCCCACCCGCTGGCGTTGGGCAGGAATATTTGATCAATCCGCAGCCTACTTATCAGACCAATGGGAACGGCTGGGGGCCCCGTGTGCAAGTGGACTGGAATGCGCCGCAGGCAGTGCATGTGCACATGGGCGGAGCAATCACGGTGATTCCGCCGAACATCTGGCAAGACAACCTTCTGACAGGGTCAACGCCTTACGTTGTTTATCCACGTGTCAACGCGGCGCAAAACGGGGAGATTTCCTACGGGTTTCAAATTACACCGAACGAATTGCCGCAGGTTTATAACACCGCTGGCGTGAATGTGTTGGCTAGCGGCGATCCGAAAAAAGTGCCGGCGAACACGGTGATGGACGTAAATCGATACCAGCAAGATTTGGCAGCGCTGGCGCCGAGTAATCAGCTCTCGCTGCTGAGTCTGTCCGGGATCGACCGGCGCTTCGGCAATGGCTACCTGCAAACTTGGACGCTGGGGTTGGAACGGGCTTTCGGCGGCCTCACGGCTGATGTCGCGTATGTGGGAACATCGGCGTTTCGACTTCCCAGAATGTCATATCCGAACGCGTATCCCGGAGCGGACTCGGAATTTGCTCGATTTACAAACTTCGATAGCGGCGGAGCGGTGACGGGAGGTTTCGGATTCGAGTCCGTGATAACGGCAACGTCGCACTCATCATACAACGCGCTCCAGACTTCATTGTCGGGAAATGTAGGGCACGGCGGTCCGTCATTGCAAGCAGGTTACACTTGGGGCAAATCACTAGATGACGTCAGCGGCATCCTTGGAGGAACAGGATCCACCGGCGCCGTGACGCTGTTCAGCCCACAAGACCCTTTCAATACGCAAGCCGAGAGGGGGCCGTCGAGCTTTGACGTGACCCACGCTTTCACGTTGAGCGCGGCCCAGGATTTGCATTTTGAGCATTTAGGATTTCAGTCGGACCGAACCCAGTTGTTGACGAAGGGCTGGGAGTTTCTGAGCATCTCAACGATTACGAGCGGTTCGCCGTTTACGGTGTACTCGGGAATCCAGCAGACGGGGGCGGGGACAATTGGTGCGGACCGACCGGACCAGATCGGAATACCGAACCTCTCGAGCGCTGGCAGCTCAACACGATCGCGCGACGATTATTTTGGGCGGGGCGCAAACAACACAAGTTTCTTTTCCATTCCCGTCGGTATCCAGGGCGGGACCGGACCAAACTCCGGGCGCTTTGGAACGCTCGGCCGTAATACATTTCGCGGCCCGGCATATTATGATTTCGATTTTGCGCTCATTAAGACGACTCCGATTGGCCACCGGGAAAATGGCTTGGAGCGAGCGGACCTGCAATTCCGCGGGGAGTTCTTTAATCTGTTTAATATCGTCAACATGGGGCTACCTGCCAATATCATCGAGGGTACAGGATTTGGCATGATCAGCAAGACGGCGGGAACTTCGCGGCAAGTTCAGTTTTCGCTAAAGCTCATCTACTGAGGCGCGTCAAGCAGTGACTCAGATTTGCGGGACGACATGTTCCTCGAAAGTGAAGCCTAGCCGCTAGCTAAGGCTTCAACCCACAACTCAAGCCAGAAAAACTACTGCAATTGTTGCGTGCATCCTCACGGCGTCCGGAGGGCGCAGCGCTCTGAACCGCATGCGCTAGAAACGCATCGGACGGCGCATCCCCGCGCGCCGACTGAAACCGTCGCCTGGGCCCGCGCTCGAATATGCCTTGACACGTATATGCCTTGTGGAGTATACGAAGAGCATGGAATCTGTGTTCGAGATCATTGCGGAGCCGAACCGCCGCGCGATATTGAGCCTGCTGGTCTGGTCACAACAGTCGGTGGGAGAGATCGAGCGTCGACTTCGTATGCCGCAGCCGACCGTGTCAAAGCACCTGCGAGTGCTGCGCGAGGCCGGTTTCGTGGAATCCACGGTGGACGCCCAGCGCCGTCTCTATCGACTGAGGCCTGAAGCGCTTCGGGAGTTGGATGCCTGGCTGGTTCCTTTCCGCCGCTTCTGGTCTGCTCACGTAGATGCTCTCGAACGCCACCTGGACCGCATGGATCGGTCAACACGAACGAAGAAAAAAACAAGTAGAAGGCAGACGCGGCCCAAGCTGCGAACTTGACAAGGAGAAGCGAAATGAAAATCAAAGTGACCAGCGTACACGTGGACGACCAGGACAAGGCTCTGCGCTTCTATACGGAGGTGCTGGGCTTTGCCAAGAAAACCGATTTCAGCCAGGGCCCCTATCGCTGGCTGACCGTGGCCTCGCCCGAAGAGCCGGACGGCACGGAGCTACAGCTGGCGCTGAACAACAACCCTGCGGCCAAAGCGTATCAGCAGGCGCTATTTCAACAGAGCCAACCCGCGGCCATGTTTTTCACCGACGACATCAAGGGCGACTACGAGCGGATCAAGGGCCGCGGCGCCGAGTTCACCATGCCGCCCACCGACGTGATCGGCTCGACCATTGCGATGCTGAAAGACACCTGCGGCAACCTCATCCAGCTCACCCAGCTGGCCCGCTATTCACGCTAAGGAGGAGAAGATGACCGATCGCGAGCAGTACACGCCGGGTCCGGCCAGCGGGGCGCAGCTACGAAAGGACGGAGAGAAGTGGACGCTCATTCTCGTCCGAGAACTGCGCCACGCGCCGGATAAGGTCTGGCAGGCGCTTACCGAGCCGGCGCATCTGCGTGAGTGGGCGCCTTTCGACGCCGATGGGAGCCTGGGCACGGTTGGAAGCACGGTGAAACTCACCACGGTGGGAGCACCCACGCCGCGCGTTACCGAAACAAGAGTGACGCGAGCAGACGCTCCCAAGGCGCTTGAGTACAACTGGGGTGGCTTCGATATGCGGTGGGAACTCGAGGCCTTGGGTGGCGGTACGCGCCTGACGTTGTGGACCAACATAGGCCACCGCTTTATCGCAATGGGTGCTGCCGGATGGCACATTTGTTTCGATGTTCTGGATCGCCTTCTCAGCGGAACTCCGATTGGACGCATGGTTGGCCCCGATGCCATGAAGTTCGGCGGCTGGCAACGATTGAACGCGGACTACGCCAAGCAGTTTGGTATTGAAACGCCCAATTGGCCGCCTCCGGCGGCTCACAATTCGTGAATAAATGGAGGACAATCCATCATGAAAGAAGTTACAAAACGTTCGATTTTCCGCTGGATTCATATCATCTGTGGCATTCCGATGATCGGTTACATATATGATTCACCTTCGAATACTCAATACTATGCCCCCACTGTTCGGTATGTCTTTCTTCCTATCTTGCTCCTTTCGGGATTGTGGATGTGGAAAGGCCATGTCCTTCGACGACTTATTTCGAAGAGATCCGTCTACTCGCATGAAAACGGAGGCATAAAAGTCCAATGAACGCATCGGAACGCATTGAGCAGCTGATCGCAGGACTCACAGACTGGCGCGGGAAGACGCTCGCCCGCGTCCGCAAGACCATCCTAGAGGCCGACCGGGAGATCATCGAGGAATGGAAGTGGATGGGAAGCCCAGTGTGGTCTCGCGACGGAATGATCGCGGTCGGCAACGCGCACAAAGATAAGGTGAAGCTCACCTTTTCCCACGGGGCGAGCCTCCCCGATCCTGACAAGCTTTTTAACGCAGGCCTCGGAGGCAACGCGTGGCGAGCGATCGATTTTTGTGAGAGCGATAAGATTAATGAGCGCGCTCTAAAAAGTCTCGTCCGCGCGGCCATTGATTACAATCAAATCAAATTGAAGAGGAAAGCGCCTGCGGGTACTCGAGCGAAAGTACATAAAAGTAGAAAGTAATGAAACCACAGTTTTCTCCCTGATTCTCTATGCGGGACCGCCATTGGCCAGAATTTAACTGGCTACAGCCGTCCGGTCACGAACACCGCTGTTGTGAGTGCCGGCACGCTGACGGTACCCGTCTGGGAATTGAATGACGACTGGCCGACGATCGGATCAGTGGAATCCTTTTGAACAGGATGCAAATGCAAGTTCAATGCCATCAACGTGGAATTCTGGAACGACAGTTGACCGTTAGTGGCATTGAAGACCACGACGATGTGCTGATAACGACCGAAGTCCCCACCGTTAGCGTCGAGCTTCATGACGATGAGGCCGGGGGTCTGGCTTGGGCCTGCGTTCAGGAAATGCAAGTTGGCTTGCACTTCGGCAAGGGTGTGCATATGAAAAAGTCCGGAGGTGCCGCGAATCTCCAGGAATTCGCGGAAGGCGTCGCGGGAATGCGCAATGTCCAAGGGCAGCGGAGTGAGCGCGGGATTGGCGAGCAGAGGCTGCATGATGGGCCAGTTGCCCTGGTTCTGGCTAGCGACGGGTAAACCGGTGCCCCAATTGTCCGACTGATAGCTGAAGTCGAGCTTGTTGAACCAGTCGCCGGAGTCGAAGCTGTTGGTGTCCATGTCCTTGGAGCGAAGCAAGTCGTCGCCCGCGAGGAAAAAGGGCACCCCCTGGCCCAGCGCGACCAAGCTCATGGCCAGGACTTGGCGTCGCTCGCGGGCGTGTATGTCGTCAGCCGCAGACGATTTGAGTTGCACGGCGTCGAAGAGCGTTTGGTTGTCATGTACGGAGCAATAGTTGATGTCCTCGACGGGGCTGGCGGTGTAGCCGGCGGCTTGGCCGTTGTAATTGACCTGCGCCCCGGTGATCGTTGCGCCCGTGTGATCGGTGAATGTCCAATCGCGGAGATTGCCCGCGAGGCCCACTTCGATCCAGTCCGTGTATTCGAGTAACGTGGCCAATTGTGCGGAAGACGCCGTGCCTTGATTCGTGAAGTTGCTAGAGTCGGTAAAGAGGCCGGTGGCAAAGCCTTGTACACGCTCATCCGTGAACGGGCTGCCACCGCGGATGCCGTCGCGAATTCGGTCGTTGAATGTCCCGATGCCATTGCCGAAAAGATTTTTCTGGCTGGCATTGACACCCAGCGCGTTGTTTGCGACCTCGCCGAAATCAAAACCCTCGCCGTAGAGATAAACCTTGCTCCCGTCCACGCCATCTTTTTCAAGCGTGAGCTTGGCGAGGGCGTCTTCGATCTGTTGCATGTTGGAGACGAACATGAAGCTCATTAGATCGAAGCGGAAACCGTCGATCTTATACTTCTTCGCATTCAGCACGACGGCGTCAACGATGAGCTTTCCCATCATCTTGTGCTCCGCAGCAGTGTCCGGGCAGCAGCTGCCCGATAGCTGGTTGCCGTCGGCATCCAGGCGGTTGTAATAGCCGGGGACAACCTCGTCGAGCACGGCGTTGGGATTCTCGCCGATCGCGTTCGTGTGGTTAAACACAACATCCTGAATGACGCGAAGACCCACGCGGTGGAGCCCTTTGACCATCTCGCGATACTCGAGCACGCGATTATCCGGGTTGACGGCATAACCGCCTTCCGGCGCGAAGAAGTGGACCGGGTCGTAGCCCCAGTTGAATGCGTCTTTGCTCTGTATCGCAGCAACCGCGGCCTGCTGCTGCGTGCCATCAGGCGGGAAGACGCTGAGGTCGGGAGTGACCAGCCAGGTGGTCTTGTCCTCGTTAATGCTGGCGAAGTGGAAGCTGGGCAGGAGGTGTACGGCCTTGAGGCCGGCATCTGCGAGTGCCTCGAGGTGCTTCAGGCCGCTCGTGTGACGGTCGGCGAAGGCTAAGTAAGTACCGCGATGAGCGGTCGGCACAGTCATGTCATTGGTACTGAAATCGCGGATGTGCAGTTCGTAGATACTGAGGTCGTTTACACTGCCGAGCGAAGGCGAACGCGACTCTTCCCAACCGTCCGGCTGCGTTTCGGGATCGTTGAGATCAGTGATGCGGCTCTTCACGCCGTTCAGGGCCAGATCCACTGAGTACGGATCGGTGACAATGTTCTCCAGAATGGCGCGCTGGCCGGGCACATAGACGCGCAAGTCGAACAAGTAGTATTTGCTTCTCCAATCGTCATTGAGGCAGGCGCTCCACACACCGTTGTTCTCGTGCGCGGCAATGATTTTGGCCGGCATGGTGTCGGCAGAGTGTTCGAATAGCTGAAGATTCAAGGATTGCGCCGTCGGGGCCCATACGCGGACCGAGATTCCTCCGCAGTCGCCGGCGCCGCCCGAATCGTCTTCCTCCCTGTGGTGAAAGACGACACCAAGCTTGCCGGGAAAGTAGAAAAGATCATCGAGCACGCCCGCCGTCTGGACGCTCGTGGCGTATTTCAAAGAGCCATCGCTGCCGATGGCGGACACTGCGACTTCACCCTTCAGCACCGCCGCGAGGAGCGAGGTATTCGTGTTGTCGGGCAGGTGCAGAACGGCGTAACTGGAAAGCTGTGGGAACCGCGCCTGTTCGTCGGCAGTGAAGCCCGCGGCAAAGGGGGAGAGGGGAATGCTGGCGCCTCCCGTCACTCCGGTTGAAGTCAGCTGCAAATTGGCGTTGGGGTCATAGTTCAGAAAATACGAAAACCCCGACTGCAGGAATTGGCCCTGGATCGCCACGGTCGTGCGATCGATCCAAAACGCCTGCAGCTTGAAGAAAACGGCGTCGAGCAATTGCGCCGCGGTTGGCTGGGTTGAAAAAACTTGTGCATCGCCGGATATCACCCAGGCTTCTTTGAATTGGGCGACGTTCAGGTGCATGTCCGGCCCAGGATCCTTGATGCCCAGCGAAATGTTGTGAACGATGAACCCGAGGTCATGCGGATTTGGACTGAGTCCAACGTCATAAAAGGCGCCGTAGGTGTCGTATCCCGTGACAAAGACCGGACCGCCGTTAAAATTCCCAGTATCTTCAGTGGTGTCGCCGAAAGCGTAGACGGTCCAGGAAGCATAGTTCGAATCGGGACGGAAGTAGTGGATGCGCGCCTTATTTGCTGGAATCGGCGGCTCCGTCGTGAACTCCGTCGGCGGCTGGGTGAGATAAACGGTCGCGCTGCCGGAGAGCACCCACGCCTCGGTATTTTGCGTAAGTTGCAGGTGCATGTCCGGGCCCGGGTCCTTAATGTTGCAGTTGTGAATGATGAAGCCCAGCAGTCCATTGAACTTTGTTGGATCGACTCCGACATCGTAGTAGGCGCCGTACGTGTCGTACCCTGCCACGAAGTCATTGGTTGAGCAAAAGTCGCTGTTCGCATCGGTAGTGGCGAGGAAGGGAAAGAGGTTCCAGTTCGCGTAGTCGTTGTCCGGGCGATGGTAATGTATGCGTGCCTTGCCAGCAGGAACCGGCGGGTCGGTTTGCTGGATGGTGGGAGGCTGCGTGCCGTGAAGCACGTTGCTGCCGGAGAGCTGCCAGAACTCGTTGCCTTGCGTTGCGGGATCGATGAATTCGTTAGGCCCTGGGTCTTTCGTGTTGCCCTTGTGAATGATGATGCCGACGTTCTGGGCCGTCGGAGTGACGCCCACATCGAAGAACGCGCCGAAACTGTCGCGCCCAGTCACCTGCACGGGGCCGCCGTTGAAGTTGGACGTGTCTTCGGTGGTGTCGCCGAAGGCATAGACAGCCCAGCCCAGATAGTTGCCGTCCGGACGGAAGTAATGAATGCGGACATGGTTCGCGGGAATGAGAGGAGGAGTTTGGGCTTTAAGGAAGGCAGGCGCTGAGCCCAACATGAGGAAACCAAGAACAAAAACGGCAGAAGAGGTGGATGCGGTTCGGCAATGCATGATTCACACTCCCGGTTTGGTTGGGCGATTTGCTTTTTTCGGAACCCTGCCAAGTGAGATTCGAGTAAGCAAGGCCGGACATTCACGTGTCAGGAAAACTGGCGCGACGCGCATAATAACGCCGGGCCTTCGTGCTGTCCAGCGAATTAGGCATCTGCGTCGTTAACACATGATTCAGTGACGATAGATCGGATTACCGGAAACGTGGCGGTCACGCTCTACAAACATGGTCCTGGGAGATAGCCTTCTCTCTTGATGTTCAAGAATCCCTTATATCTATGGCCTCCTAACTCATTGAAATCAGCGAACAAGATTCGCTCCGTATCATGTTCGTTATTCCTTTGGCCCAACTGAAAAATCCAGGCCGAAAAACCGATCAGGACGAACTACATGGGTGCAACCCCGGTGCGAATCCCGCTTCTGCTGACTTTTTCTTCCTCATGACATGGCAAGAGCACCAGCCCTAACACGTGCATTCAAGGTCCGAGTGTTCTCCCTTTTCGACAGTGTCCCTTTCGACACACTCCCAAGTTCGGTCCGGGAGTATCCTCCCTGAAACTCACCACCCCTCTCGCACGTCGAATGAGGCATGGATAGAGGGCGTGGATATGGTGTACCCAGTGCGATCGATGGGGCGAGACCAGCCGTATTTCTCTGCTCTAGGATTCTTCCGGAGTCTGACGCACAATTACAGATGCAGCTTGCCCCTTTCCTCAGTCTAGAGATTCGCTGCTTTCGGGAGTGCCAGTGACGGAACAAGGAAACGATAGCCTTAACGTGAATCCTTCGGAGCATTCCACTTCGCGCGTGCCGCCGCCACGTAAGAGCCGCTGGTGGCTGTGGCTAATCGGCGCCGTTCTACTGCTCGGCGGAATAGTGCTATGGCAGCGCATTGGCGCAACGCCCCAGGCAAAAACCACGGGGGATCCCGCGTCGCGCGCCGTGAGCGTATCCGCGGCAGTCGCCCGGCAGGGTGACATCGGCATTTATTTCGACGCTCTTGGCACTGTGACGCCGGTGTACACGGTGACGGTAACCGGCCGTGTACAAGGCGAAATCATTCAAGTGTATTACCGTGAAGGCCAAATGGTCCGCAAAGGCAGCCCACTGCTGGAGATTGACCCGCGCCCTTATCAAGCTCAGGTCACCCAGATGGAAGGCCAGCTCGCTCGCGATCAAGCGCTTTTGACGGAAGCAAAGATCGATTTTGACCGTTACCAGCAAGCCTTCAATCGAAACGCGATCGCCAAGCAACAGCTGGACGACCAGCAGCAAGTTGTTTTGCAGGACGAAGGAACGGTCAAGAACGACCAGGGGCAGCTTGCCAATGCCAAGGTCAATTTGGACTACACCCACATTACTTCGTCCATTGATGGCCGCGTAGGCCTTCGTCTGATTGACCCGGGGAACATCGTTCAAGGCAACAGCAGCACACCGCTGGTGGTAATCACACAACTTCAGCCCATCACGGTCATTTTCAGCATCGCCGAAGATCATCTGGCGCAAATTCAGGAGCAACTGCGCAAAGGCAAAAAGCTAAGCGTAGACGCGTTCGATCGCGAACAAACCCACAAGCTCGCCAGCGGAACCCTTCTGACCTTGGACAATGTAATTGATACCACGACGGGCACCCTTAAGTTAAAAGCCGTCTTTCCCAACACTGACAGTGCCCTCTTCCCCAGCCAGTTCGTGAACGCGCGTCTTCTGGTAGACACGCTGCGTAACGCGACTCTGATTCCCACGCCGGCGATTCAGCGGAATGCGCAGGGCGCCTTTGTCTACGTGATCAAGAGCGATCAGACCGCGGAGCTTCACCCCGTTACACCTGGGACGACCGACGGCACTCTTACCGCCGTGGACGGACTTCGGCCTGGAGAGACTGTGGCCATCAACGGTTTTGACAAGCTCCAGGAAGGCGCGAAAGTAAGCGTGCGCGCGCCCGCCAATTCGAATGGCTCCGCTCAACCTTCCAAGCCAGGTCAGGCAACTCCAGGTCAGCCTGCGAATCAAGACGGCAAAGCGGCGGGCGGCAAACAGGGAGGCTCTTCGCGGTGAGCCCGTCTCGTCCGTTCATCTTGCGGCCAGTGGCCACGTCGCTTCTCATGGCCGCGATTCTGCTGGTGGGCTTCGTAGCCTTCCTGCAATTGCCGGTGTCCGCGCTGCCGGAAGTGGATTACCCCACCATCCAGGTGGTGACGTTCTATCCCGGAGCGAGCCCGGACGTAATGGCATCCGCGGTGACCGCTCCGCTGGAGCGGCAATTTGGTCAAGTGCCCGGCTTGAATCAAATGACTTCCACGAGTTCAGACGGCAGCTCCATCGTCGTTCTGCAATTCTCGCTTGACCTAAACATCGACGTGGCCGAGCAAGAGGTGCAAGCGTCGATCAATGCGGCGCAAAGCTACCTTCCCAGCGACTTGCCCTCTCCGCCGATCTACAGCAAGACGAATCCGGCCGATACGCCGATCCTGACGCTGGCGCTCACTTCAAAGACCATTCCGCTCTCGCAGGTGGAGGATCTGGCAGATACGCGCTTCGCGCAGAAAATTTCTCAGTTGCCCGGCGTTGGGCTTGTCAGTATCAGCGGCGGACAAAAACCCGCCGTACGTGTTCGCGTAAATCCCACGCAACTCTCACACTACGGCATCAACCTCGAAGATGTCCGCACGGCCCTGCAGCAAACCAGCCTGGACCAGGCGAAGGGCAATTTTGACGGGCCGCAGCAGGATTACCAGATTCAGTCCAACGACCAATTGATGACCAGCGCGGATTTCCAAAAGGTCATCATCGCGTACCACAACGGTTCGCCCGTAAAACTCTCGGACGTGGCGTCCGTGGAAGACGGCATCGAGAACGTCCGGCAAGCCGCGTGGATGAATGAGACTCCGGCGGTTATCGTCAACATTCAGCGGCAACCCGGCGCGAACATCATTCAGGTTGTCGACCGCGTTGTGAAGCTTTTGCCCTTGCTGAAGAGCAATTTGCCGGCGGCGGTTCAAATCGATGTTTTGACGGACAGGACTACGACCATCCGCGCGTCGGTGGCGGATGTTGAATTCGAATTGATGCTCACGGTCGCGCTGGTGGTCATGGTGATTTTTCTTTTCCTGCGGAATCTGGCGGCCACCATCATTCCGAGCGTGGCGGTGCCGCTTTCCATTGTCGGCACGTTTGGCGTGATGTATATGGCCGGGTTCAGCCTGAACAATTTGACGCTGATGGCACTGACGATTTCGACAGGGTTCGTCGTGGATGACGCCATCGTGATGATTGAGAATATCATCCGCTTCCTCGAAGAAGGTGTCCCGCCGCTGGAAGCCGCGCTAAAAGGATCCGAACAGATCGGATTCACCATTGTGTCGCTGACGATTTCGTTGATCGCCGTGCTGATTCCCCTTCTTTTCATGGGCGACATCGTTGGGCGGCTGTTCCGGGAGTTTGCCATCACGCTTAGCGTAACGATTCTGGTGTCCGCGGTTGTTTCGCTGACGCTCACACCCATGATGTGCTCGCGCCTGCTGAAGGACTCGCACGGGAAGAAGCAGAGCCGCTTCTACATAGCTTCCGAGCGCGCCTTTGAACGCATCATCGCGTTCTATGGCCGGACTCTGAAATGGGTCCTGAAGCATCAGCCCGCCACGTTGCTGATCGCTGTGGCTACGCTGGTGTTAACGATCGTTCTTTATGTCATCGTGCCGAAGGGTTTCTTCCCCGTTCAGGACACCGGGATTATCCAGGGCATTTCGGAAGCTACGCAGTCCATCTCGTTTCCCGCGATGTCGCAAAGGCAGCAGCAACTCGCCCACGCCATTCTGCAAGATCCGGCGGTAGCGGGAGTTTCTTCGTTCATTGGTGTGGACGGAACAAACTCCACGCTGAATAGCGGGCGCATTCAAATCAATCTGAAACCGCTCGCTGAGCGCGGCATCAACGCGTCTGACGTCATCCGGCGATTGCAGCCACAACTCGAAAAAGTGGATGGCATTACGCTTTATATGCAGCCGGTGCAAGACTTGACCGTTGAGGATCGCGTGAGCCGCACGCAGTATCAGTACACGCTGGAAGACCCCGATCCGCAGGAACTCAATCTCTGGACAGCCAAGCTGATGGCCAAGCTCTCGACTCTGCCGGAACTCCGAGACCTGGCTACCGACCAGCAGAATTCCGGGCTGGCCGCGTCGCTGGTCGTCGATCGCGTGACCGCCTCGCGCATGGGTATTACGCCGCAAGCGATCGACCAGACGCTTTACGACGCGTTCGGCCAACGGCAGGTCTCTACAATGTATACGCAGCTAAATCAATACCACATTGTTTTGGAGGCGCAGCCCGATTTTCAAACCAACCCTTCCAAGCTGCAGGATATTTACGTGCGTTCGGCCACAGCTCCCAGCGCGTTGACAACGGGATCTTCCGGCACGGTCACCGCAACGAGCGCTTCGGGTGGCTCTGCTTCCTCGACGGCGAGCCCACGGGCTTCCACCAACACGGCGGCCAGCACCGGCTCGGCTTCACCCGGCGCGGTAACCACGATTAATGGCGCCGCCGTGCCGCTCAGTGCCTTTACACATTTTGAAATGAAGAACGGGCCGCTTTCCGTCAACCATCAAGGCCAATTCCCCGTCGTGACGATCTCCTTTAATCTGGCACCCAATGCATCTCTCGGAGAGGCCACCAAAGCCATTGATAAGGTCCAGCAGGAAATTGGGATGCCCTTGAGCGTTCAAAGCGCATTTCAGGGCACCGCGGCATCGTTCCAGGCCTCTTTAACCAATGAACCAATTCTGATCCTAGCTGCCTTGGTTACCGTGTACATCGTTTTGGGAGTCCTGTACGAGAGCTACATCCACCCGATTACGATTCTCTCCACTCTGCCTTCCGCGGGAGTCGGCGCGATTCTGGCTCTGCTGATTTGCGGCTCGGAACTGAGTGTCGTCGCCCTGATTGGAATCATCCTGCTCATCGGCATCGTGAAGAAAAACGGAATCATGATGATCGACTTTGCGCTGGAGGCGGAACGCAAAGACGGCAAAAAGCCCGAAGACGCGATCTTCGAAGCATGTTTGCTGCGCTTCCGTCCCATTATGATGACCACCATGGCCGCGCTGCTGGGAGGTTTGCCCCTTGCCTTGGGCAGCGGCATCGGTTCAGAACTTCGCCGGCCGCTGGGCATTGCCATGGTGGGCGGTTTGCTGCTGAGCCAGGTTTTAACGCTTTACACGACTCCGGTGATTTACATTTTCTTTGACCGGCTCGCGCACCGGTTCACCTCCCGCCGCAGCTTGGAGGGTGGCGCCGAGGTCGTGCCGGCGGATTAGTGCGATGAGCTTATCTTCTCCATTCATCCGCCGGCCAGTGGCCACCACGCTGTTGACCGCCGCGATCGCGCTCGCAGGTGCTGTGGCATTTCGCGTGCTGCCTGTCTCCGCGCTTCCGCAAATTGACTTCCCAACAATCTCGGTGAGCGCCAGTTTGCCGGGAGCAAGTCCGGAAATCATGGCTTCTTCGATTGCCACGCCACTCGAACGCCAGTTCGGAAGAATCGCAGGCGTCAATGAGATGACCTCGTCGAGCTATCTCGGCACCACCGGCATCACCTTGCAGTTCGATCTGAACCGCAACATTGATGGCGCGGCGCGTGACGTGCAAGCGGCCATCAACGCGGCGCGCAGCTATCTGCCTTCGAATCTGCCGAGCAATCCCACCTATCGAAAAGTCAACCCCGCCGATGCTCCCATCATGATCCTGGCGCTTACTTCCTCCGTGTATGACCGCGGAAAACTTTACGACGCGGCTTCCACCATCATGCAGCAACGCCTGTCCCAAGTGCAGGGCGTCGGCCAGGTCAGCGTCGGAGGCAGTTCCCTCCCCGGCGTACGGGTGGACGTCAACCCAACGCAACTCAACAGCTTTGGGCTGGGCTTGCAAGACGTTAGCGCCATGCTGAGCCGCCAGAACGCCAATTCGCCAAAAGGGCAGCTCGTCAACGGGACGACCAGCGCGGACATTGTCACGAACGACCAGCTGTTGAAGGCCGTTGACTACATGCCGCTGATCGTGGGCTACCACAACGGCGCGGCAGTCAAGTTGACGGATGTGGCCAACGTCCAGGATTCCACGGAAAACCTGCGCGCCGCAGGTTTCGTGAATGGCAAGCCTTCCGTCCTTATCATTGTGTTTCGCCAGCCTGGCGCGAACATTATCGATACCGTTGACCGCGTCCGCGAGGCGATTCCCGCCCTCAAGGCTTCTATCCCCACCGCGATTGATGTCCAAGTCGCACTCGACCGGACACAAACCATCCGGGCCTCCGTCAAGGATGTGGAGCGCACGCTGATCATTTCCGTGGGCCTGGTCATTCTGGTGGTGTTTCTTTTTTTGCGGAATGTTCGCGCCACGCTGATCCCCAGCGTCGCGGTTCCCGTCTCGCTGATCGGCACATTTGGCGTCATGTATCTCTGCAACTACAGCATCGACAATTTGTCCCTCATGGCTCTGACCATCGCCACGGGCTTCGTCGTGGACGATGCCATCGTGGTGATCGAGAACATCACGCGCTACATCGAAGAGGGCATGCCGCCGATGCAGGCGGCTCTAAAGGGCGCCAGCGAAATTGGATTTACAGTGCTTTCCATCAGCGTCTCCCTGGTGGCCGTGTTTATTCCCATCCTGATGATGGGTGGGATTGTGGGCCGGCTCTTCCGCGAATTTGCGGTGACGCTCTCCGTGGCGATCATCGTTTCCCTGTTGGTTTCCCTCACGACCACGCCCATGATGTGCTCCCGCCTGCTGAAGCACATTCGCGATGACCAGCATGGCAAGATGTTTCGCGCCTCGGAGCGGGTTTTCCAGCGGACACTGCGGACCTACGAACGAAGTCTTGGCTGGGTCCTGGAGCACTCCATCTTGACGCTTCTGGTGCTTGCCATCACGGTCGCCGTCAACGTCTATCTGCTTTGGATTGTGCCGAAGGGTTTCTTTCCGCAACAAGATAACGGGACGGTTTCCGGCGGCATTCAGGGCCCGCAAGACACTTCCTTCCAGGCCATGCAGGTGGCGGTGGCGCGAATCGTGGATGTGGTGAAAACCGATCCCGCCGTGGACAGCGTCATGGCTTTCACGGGCGGCGGAGGCGCGACCAACAGCGGAAATATATTTCTTGGCCTCAAGCCTCTCCAGGAGCGCAAGATCTCTGCCAGCGCGGTTATCGACCGGCTGCGGCCGAAACTGCAGGCGGTACCGGGCGCAAACACCTTCATGCAGGCGGGACAGGATTTGCGGATCGGCGGCCGCGGAAGCAGTGCGCAATATCAATACACCATTCAGAGCGACAACTTGCAGGATCTGGTTCAGTGGGGTCCGGTGCTGCTGCAACAAATGAGAAAGTTGCGCATCCTTACCGACGTCAATACGGACCAACAGAACAGCGGCCTGCAGATGATGCTGGCTTATGATCGCGCCACCGCTTCGCGTCTGGGCATCACTCCGCAGGCGCTCGACTCGACCTTGTATCAAGCGTTTGGCCAGGCGCAGGTTTCTACGATGTATACCGGCATCAATCAATATCACGTGGTTCTCGAAGTCGAACCGAAGTTTTGGCAGTCGCCGGTTAGCTTGCAGGACGTATACATCCGTTCCGCGCAGGGCGGCGCCGTTCCTCTGAGCGCCGTCGCGCGTTACGAGCCTACCACCGCTCCCCTGGCGGTCAATCACCAGGGCCAATACCCGTCCGTGACCGTCTCTTTCAATCTCGCACCCGGCGTGTCGCTGAGCGATGCTTCGAGAGCCGTCCTCGACATGGAACAAAAGGTCGGCATGCCTAACACCATTCGCGGGATGTTTTCCGGAACTCTTCAGGCGTTCCAATCTTCCCTCTCCAGCGAACCGGTTCTTATCATTACTGCCTTGCTGGCCGTTTATATCGTCCTGGGCATTCTGTATGAGAGTTTCATCCATCCCATCACGATCCTCTCCACGCTGCCTTCCGCCGGCGTCGGGGCGGTGCTCGCTCTGATGCTCTTTCACACCGACCTCAGCGTCATTGCGCTCATCGGAATTATTCTGCTGATCGGCATTGTGAAGAAAAACGCCATCATGATGATTGACTTCGCCCTGGCCGCGGAACGAAACGATGGAAAAAACCCTAAGGAAGCCATTTTCCAGGCATGCATCCTGCGTTTTCGCCCCATTCTCATGACCACCATGGCTGCCCTGTTTGGCGCCTTGCCGCTGGCTCTGGGCACTGGAACAGGTTCTGAACTTCGCCGGCCGCTTGGCATCACGATTATTGGCGGCCTGATTCTGAGTCAGATGCTGACTCTTTACACCACCCCGGTGGTTTATTTGTCGTTGGATCGGCTGAGGGTCCGCTGGTTGCGTGCCCATGGAAAATTGGAGCGCCAGGAACAGCTTGAGTCTTTTGGATGAGGACGCAGACACGAGATAATTTCTTGCGCAGAACCAGGACGACCTCGAAACTCCAATCCCCAGGGAGGCAGGGAGAGATGCGATTGAGAATCCGCGGACGGGCGACCATGACACTGCTAGGCAGCCTTTTGCTGCTGCAAGGCTGCAATGTCGGCCCCAAATACAATCGCCCCGCCGTGCAAGCTCCAGGAAGCTTCAAGGAAGTTACGCCCGAAGACCTGAAGAGCATGGATGGCTGGAAAGTAGCGCAACCGCAGGACAGTACGCTCCACGGAAAATGGTGGGAAATCTTCCAGGACCCCCAACTGAACGCGCTGGAAGAACAAGTCAATATTTCGAACCAGAACGTTGCCGCGGCGTTTGCCAATTTCATGGCTGCCCGCGCCCTGGTCCGCGAGGCACGCGCCCAGTATTTTCCTACCGTCTCGGTTGGCCCCAGTATTCTCCGCCAGCACCAGCCAAGTTCCACCAGCTCCGCCAACAGCTCCTTTTCGGGGAGGACGTTTGTCTCCTACTCATTTCCCTTTGACGCGTCCTGGACCCCGGACTTGTGGGGACGCGTGCGCAACACGGTGCGGGCCAACGTCGCGAATGCGCAAGCCTCCGCCGCCGATCTCGAAAACACCCTGCTCACGGCCCAGGCGGAACTCGCCGTCGACTACTTCCAACTGCATGGCCAGGACGCCCTGAAGCGACTTCTCGATTCCACGGTAGAAGCAGACGAGAAATCGCTGGAGTTGACGAAAGCCCTCTACGAAACGGGGATTGACTCCGATGAGGCCGTAGGTCAGGCGGAAACGCAATTGGATCAGAATCGGGCGGCCGCCACAAATCTCGGCATTCTCCGCGCTCAATTCGAGAACGCCATCGCCTTGCTCGTCGGCCAGCCCGCTTCGAACCTGACGATTGCCGTCGAACCGCTGAAGGCTTCGCCGCCCGCGGTCCCCTTTGGGATTCCCGCTCAACTTCTGGAGCGCCGCCCCGACGTGGCGGCTTCCGAGCGGCTGATGGAGCAAGCCAACGCGCAAATCGGCGTCGCTCGCGCTGCCTATTTTCCTACTGTCACACTAGGCGGCTCAGCAGGCTTTCAAACAACAAATGGCGCTACCTGGTTCTCCTGGCCCAGCCGTGTTTGGTCCGTGGGTCCCACCGTTTCGCAATCGATTTACGATGGTGGACTGCGGCGTGCCACCGTCGAGCAAAATCGCGCGCTTTACGACCAAACCGTGGCTACGTACCGCAATACGGTTCTGACGGCGTTTCAGCAAGTGGAAGACGACCTCGCGACCCTGCGGATTCTTTCGCTGGAAATTCAACAACAGGATGAGGCGGTGAAGGCCGCGCAGCGCGTGCTTACTCTGGCCACGGATCGCTATCGCCTCGGCATCGACCCGTACCTCAACGTCATCACGGCGCAAACCAGCCTTCTCAGCAACGAACAGACCGCTCTCAATCTGCGCATTCAGCAAATCGTCTCGAGCGTTCAGCTGATCGAAGCGCTCGGCGGCGGCTGGGACTCTTCCACATTGCCGAATTCTCGCCAGATTATTTCGCGGGAGACGGTCCCGTCGGCCCCCGCGCCCAAATCCACATCACCCGATGCTGCACAAAAACCCTCTTCGCCGAGCCCCTGAGTTCTTTTCTAAGGCTCTTGCGATTTCGCACGGCGGGCCGTACGGAAAATCTCATGTTAGAAGGGGAGAACTCATGAAGCGCGCCACTCTCTTCACGCTGTCAATCTTTCTGCTCGCTGCCTCTCTTTGCAACGCGCAGCCGAAACTTTCCGCGAAATGGGAGGAGTTGACCGCGGCGGACTTTCGCCAGGCCATTCAACAATCCAAAGGCACTTGCTTGCTCCCCTTCGGCATCCTGGAAAAGCATGGAGCGCATTTGCCGCTGGGTACCGACCTGTTGAATGTCCGCTACGCGTCCTTGCATGCAGTCGAACAGGAATACGCCGTGGTTTTTCCCGAGTACTACTTCGGTCAGATTTTCGAGGCTAAACATGAACCCGGGACGGTCGCCTACAGCCTGGACCTGCAACTCAGGCTACTTCAGGAAACCACCGATGAAATGGCTCGCAACGGCTGCAAAAAGATTGTCATCGTCAACGGGCATGGTGGAAATGAACACTTGCTCCCGCTCTTCGCGCAGTCGCAGCTCGATCGGCAGCACGACTATGTTGTCTATGTCCTCGATGGGGAGAGGAGCCTCCCTGGCGGCCCGGCGAAGAAATCAACCGGCATTGACTACCACGCTGGAGAAAATGAAACTTCAAACACCATGGTCTCGCGCCCCGACCTGGTCCATCTGGACCGCGCCGCTAGCGAATCCGGCGCCGACCAGAAGCGCGTGATTCTCCCTGAGAATGTCTATACCGGGATCTGGTGGTACGCACGGTTTCCAAACCACTACTCGGGCGATGGTTCCGTGGCCACCAAAGAGCTCGGCGAATGGAATATGAAAGGCTGGATTGCGGCCACCGTGGAAGCCATTCGTGCCGCCAAAGCCGACGATCAAAGCCTCAAGCTCCAAAACGAATTCTACGAAAAGAGCAAGCATCCCTTGGACACGCGCCCGTAAGGGGATACTTTGTTCAGCGAATTCTCTTTGGCAGAATGGTGCAAGCTGGACCGAATTTCGATTGCGAAATCGTTAGCGGGATTTGCGTAGTTGTTCGATCCACCGGGAGAGGATTGCAACGTACGGCGCTTCCAGGTCCATGAACTCGATGCCCATGCCGATGCGCGGCTTAACGATGCGCACCACGCCGAGCGCCTCCACTTTCTGGTCCTTCCGCGTCAGCGTCATGCGCACACGGGTATTTGAAGGCAGCGGCTTGCTGGTGCAAATGAACACCCCGCCCATGGAGATGTCCGACGTCACGCCTTCCATGCGGTTGCCAGATTCCAGCTCGAGCAGTTCGATATCGGCTGCAAATGGGTAGCGGATGCAATACCGGCGATCACGGATGGAAAGGCTCTGTCCGTCGCCTTTAGCGGTTCGTTCGTCCATGGAGATAACGTTGCCCACTGTAGTTGTTGCCGGGAATCATGATGTTAATGTTGCTGTCTACGTATCGTTCCCGTACCTAATAGTTTGCCCGAAAACCGGCCGGGTCAGGGACTTTCCCGTCGAATCCCATGCCAAAAAGACAACACCGGCGGATACTTGTCCCCTGCCCTTTGGCGACGCCGTGTTATTAGTTGGAACGACAAGGCCGCTCCTCGCTCGTCTTTTCACCCCGGAATTGCGTGCTAGCCTCAGTAGGGACCTTCTCTCTGAGCGCTATGACTACCGAATCCGACGGACTAAGACAGAGCGACCGCGTCAGTTTCCGCATGCCCGTCGAGGCATCGTGGGTGACGGCCACCGGCACGCCCGTCAAGCATACCGCCGAGACGCTGCTGGTCAGCCGCAACGGCGGCGTTCTGCGCCTCACCGAAAAACTCTCCATGGGCCAGGAACTCCACCTGCGGCGCCATCACGAAGGCGACCACTGGAAGAGCACGCGCGCCCGCGTCGTCGCCGAAATTGATCAGGAGCCCACTGGCTTTCTCTACGCCATTCACCTTCTCGAAGCGCGCTCCGATTTCTGGGACATCGAATTCCCCGCCCTGCACAAGGCCGAAGAAGCCCTCGCTCGTCTGCTCATGGAGTGCAGCTTCTGCCAGCGCCGCGAAGTCGTCTACCTCAACGAACTCGAATTGAAATCCTTCGAAGTGCGCAAATGCGTCGCGCGCGTCTGCCGCCATTGCGACTCGCCTTCCATTTGGATCGAATCGCAATCCGAAGTTCGCGCGGTTGGCAGCGACTCCGGCCAGCCGACGGTCGAAGAACGCGTCATTCCCCGCCGCAACCGCACGCGCATCAAGGCCCGCATCCTCGCCTGCATCCGCCGCCGCGGCTTCCAGGAAGAAATTGCCGTTTGCGAGGATCTTTCCAAGGGCGGCCTCAGCTTCCGCAGCCGCAATCAGTATGCCGAAGGCTCCCGCGTCGAGGTCGCCGTCCCGTTCACTCCCGGCACCGGCGCCATTTTCGTCCCCATCCGCATCGTCTTCTCCCAGGCCATCCCCACCGCCGGCCTCTACCGCCACGGCGCCGCCTACATCAAGCCTCCTCTCGACATCTGAGCACGCCGGCCTCCCTCGGGCACCCAGCGCCATCATATCTCTGACCGCTGTTCGATCCTCTCGCCTCCCCATTCTTGATGGTCATCTCCGTGCACGGCCCCAGACCCTCAAGACGAGCTAGTTGGGAGCTTCTAATCTCCGCTTGATTCCAGTCCCATTACTCCTAAGTTGCACGAATTGTTTCATAACTGTCCAAGAATAGACAGACAGCACTGTTTTTAGATCTCAAAATGCCGTCTTCACAGAGTTCCGCTCCTAGCCATGCTCTGCGAATCCTTCTGGAGGAAACAATGAGATTTCGCGGCATTTTTTTATTGCTTTTCCTGGCGTTGGCATCGAATGCCTATGCCCAAGCGCCTCAGCTGCAATCGGCGAGCAACTTTGCGGTGCTGGCCGGTGCTGGCATCACGAGCGCGGACTCGCGAACCACGATCGTCGGTGATGTAGGGAGTTCTCCCACACCCACGATCACGGGACTCTTGGCAACCCAGGTCACCGGCACGTTGTACACGCCCGCGTTCGGTCTGACATCACCAAAGGAGGACCTAACACTCGCATACGCTGACGCGGCCCGCAGGAGCTGTCCGGCGACGAATGACCTCACTGGCGTTGATCTGGGCGGGCTTAATCTGGGCCCGGGAGTTTACTGCTTTTCGTCAACGGCGCTGCTGACCGGCACGCTGACACTGACCGGCAGTTCCACCGACGTGTGGATCTTTCAGATCGGCAGCGCGCTGGCGACTGCCACGGGTGCCACCGTGGCTTTTGCCGGCGGCGTGTCGCCCTGCAATGTCTTCTGGGAGGTAGGCTCCTCCGCGACCATACTGGCAGGCAACAAATTTGCGGGAACCATAATGGCGGGAACGAGCATCACGCTCAACGGCGGCACCCTCACAGGCCGAGCACTGGCCAGAAGCGGTTCGGTCACAATCAGTGGTAACGAAACCATAGTCAACGCATGTTCGGGATCGACCGTCGTGCCGACCGTCGTACTCTCCCCTGTAAACTCGTCAATTATCTGCGGCACCGCCGGTTCTTCCATCACCAAAACCGCGGTCGTCTTGTCGAACGGGATTCCTGTCGCGGGAACCATCGTGACCTTTACAATCACCGGTCCGGACTCTGCTCAGAGCGGAACCGCTATCACGGATGCTACCGGTTCAGCGACATTCACGATTGCGGCTCCCTCATCGTGCTTAGGACAAGACTCCGTTGTTGCCACCATAAATGGCGGGACGGTTAGCTCGAACACCACCCTTGCGACGTTTTTGGGTTCGAGTTCAGGGTCATTTTGTTCGACGACTTCACCCCCTTCCGTCACCGTTCTGACTCAGACGCCAGGGCCGCCGAAGCAGGTTGTCTTTTCGGTTCAATCCTCAGGCGGATTGTTTTCAGTCGTGGCCAATACTCCCCCGACTACAAATGCTACCGTCACTATCCCATCATTCGACAACGGAACGACCCTGGCTCTTGGAGTCACCGCCACAAAGATCAATCAGTCGGCTTCGGCCGTCGTGGAACTGACGGTTACAAATCTTTGTGGCAACACAATTGTGTTTGACCCAGTCTTTGCAACGATCACTATTCCCGGAGTCCAGTCCCCCTCAAAGGCCCAAGCTGCGGCAAAATTTGATTTTGATCACCGGATCGTTGCTGACTTCGGCGGCATCGCTCGCACAGAGGGGATCGTACTCCTTCAGAACGCTACCCCCGGTGTCGAATCGCTGATGATCACCGTCAATGGGACCAAGTTTAAAACTCACCTTTCCGATGGGCAAACCAAAAAGCTCGATATCTCATCCGCTTTGTTCCATGGAACCAACAAGGTTAGGGTTTCTGTTCTCGGCGACCCGGGAACTTCAGTCGATTTGACCATCTCTGACGGGAAGTAATCGTACTGCCGGGTTCGCTCCACCCATTCTGCAAGCCAGCCTGGGTAGAGCGGACCCGGTCATCACCGCGGCTCAGATCGGCGCCCCCTCAACAATCGATTAGGGGAGTTGGCCGGTCCGGCCCATTCTCTGTAGGACCAAGCGGACCGGCCGAACGACGTAATAGGCGGCAGATAACGAGCTCGGCAGCGGCAGAAACCAGCGATCGCGTTCACTCGGTCTTAGTTTAGGCAAGAAGTAACGGAGGAAAATTTTCGCCCGGTCCCGGAAGCGTTCACGGATCTCCATTTGTGAAGTAATGCCGCCCTGCAGGCCCCAGCGTTCGCCTGGTTCTTCGCAGAGGCGTGTCCGGGCTTGCGCAGCCAAGGCTCTCGCAGTTCGATCGATCTTCAAATCTTGCGCGAGTTTTCGGGGCACGACCGCCCCCAGCAAACCCTGCGCCAGGAGAAGCCCGGTCCCAAGTACACGCTTTAGGCCCAGATCGTCCGCTTCACGCAGCACGAACTCCCAGTCTAAACGAGGAACCGCCAGGATCTCGGCGATGTCACAGATCAACTTGAGTTGCACCCACCGGTGCTTGGCCGCGTGCATGGCGAGAACCAACAGACAGGTTTCCAGCCGCAGACTTCGCAGTTCTGTTCCCGCTATGGAGATCGTCTCCAGGTGCTGCAGGAACCGCTCAGGATCTCCCGGAAGGCACGCGGATCTGTTGGTGAATCGCCAGTGCAGATCCAAACGCACCTTGCCATCCATGCGATAAAACAGCATTTCGTGGTGCTCGCCCAGAAGATGGCTCACATCGCCGGTGTCCACCCTCTCCGGCGCGTAATCTCTGTCAAGCAGGAGGCGCCGGGCCCGCAGGGCATCCCGCTCGCAAACCACGATGTCTAGATCGCCGAATCCTCGCAGCGACAAATCGCCATAGAGCCGGACCGCCAGTGCTGGCCCCTTATACGTCACTGCCGGAATACCCCGCGATTCCAGGAAGCCGAGTACATGAACCAATTCCTCGGCGAGCAGCCGGCTCTCCGCGGCGAGCGCCTCGTTGCGCGCTCGCAGCGGCTCCAGCACGCCGCTCGGCACAAGATCCGGACAGTTTCGCTGAAGGTTCCGATAGATAAGCGCTACCGTGTCGTGACGCATCACCAGTCGTACGAATTGAACCCAATCGATCTCTTTCCGAGCGGCCGCTCGGATCCGCCGGGTCAGTTCCACGCTGCTCCGAGTGCGCGCACAACAGAGAAGCAGTTCCATTTCTCCTGGGACTTGCCGAGTCGGTTCCGGCATGGTTATGTTCCGCATCATGAGCACAGCATCTCCCGGAATCGAACGGAGAGCTGATCAAAATCACGCCCTGTCTCGAGGCGGTAGCACGGCGTAGACGTCACGAGTTCGCTCAGCGCATCCAAATGAGCCCGGCACGAGTTCGCTTCCGTCAGCAACACGTTGGGAACCATCTCCAACAGCGCTTCGTCTGGATCCATCCTGGTGACGACACTGCTTTCAGACTTCGCAATGCGGGGAATCACAACCGCCGCAGGTCGCGCCTCGGGCGCCACCTTCGCGCCATACATTTGCATCGGGTGGACTTGCTTCTTCCGCCATCCACGACGCTTGGGAGCTCCCAAGAGAAAACTCAGTTCCGGGAAAAAGGCGGCGGTTTCCTCGCTGACATCCACCTCCTCGGGAAATGCCAGTACCCGGAACCCATCCGCCCGGCCAACTAGAAAGACCATGTCATCGCTCATGTAGTCAAAATTTGCCCTGACCGATGCGACCGTTAGCGTGGATTTGCCTGCCCCGCTTGTGCCTGGGATCAGCAGGCACTTGCCGTTCGCGCTCAATCCGCTGGCGTGCAGGCTGTACAGCCCGCGCCGCTTCAATATTTCCACCAGGCAGATCGTGAACAGAAGATGAGTGGCGAGCCACAGGTTATCAATTTCCGGCTCGAGCACAGAGAAGCACGCGGAGCCCACTCCGGGGTTGCACAATACCCGCACGCGATCTTCGTAACCAAGGTAGAGTTGGTCTTTGGCTTCGAAGTAGCTGGTTTCGCCGCTTTCCAGTTGATAAATAGGCTTTCCTCGCCCCGGCGGTTTTTCGAAGCGGTGTGCTTTGGCGCTCGAAACGCATTCGAAGTCGAACGAAATAGTCTCGGCGCGCGTTCCATCCGAAGGCAGCATTTGGAACCGCGCATCGAGGCAAGTCGCGATTGCGGCCGAGGAGGTCACCTTTAGATTCAAGCCGTGAAAACCGTAATTGCGCGTGTGCCGGCTATCGCTCACGTTCTTGATTGCTCCAGTCCGGTATTTCCGGAGGCTTTCACTCCTCGGCGGGCTGCGCCTGAAATACGGTACATCTCCGTATATACAGGTCGCGGGTCCTGCGTTTCCAGAAAGGGCAATCCGTCTTTGACCAGCCAGCAATGGCCGACAAACTCTTCCTGCAACCTGCCCACGCCGAAGCATAGGGATACGTCCAGGCCGTCCCGGCGCAAGAAGTAGTATCGCGTTACGCCGCGCGTTAGACATCCCGGGTGTATCAGCGGCCGGCCCTCGCGAATCGCAATTTCCACGTACGCCGCAATCTGTTCAACACGATCTCTTTCCGCTATCCCTTGGATTTTCGGCTCCAGAAGCGCTTCCACTCGCCATAACTTTAGCCGCAGGAGAATCGGAACGACGGCGGCAAAGAACAATATCTGAAGAAAGAGATATACGTCGCGGTTGGATCGTCTGCCCATGCTTGTCCTAGGCCCCTGGTGTGTCGACGGAGATCGCCATCAATCGAACCGCGGCTTCAGAAGCCCTGCGAACACCTCGGGAACACTGGCGGAGCCGCATGGGATCCTCTTTAGCCACGAACGACGGTTGGCCGGACATGCCGCCGCACGATTGCGCAAGACGGACAATTCGAGCCGCATGGCCTCCCTTATGGTGATCCCTGGGGTGTACTGCAGGCTTCGAAACCCGTGCCAGCTCCGTTGCACTCGACAATCAGATTCTTGCTGCGCAGGTCGTCGAGCAATTCCCGTACGTCTGTCTCGACCATTTCAGCGGGTGCACCATACTCCTTTGCCACGATGCACACCATTTGCGCCACTCCATGCGTCCCGTCGCAGAGCTCCCAGATTCTGTTGCCTACCTCGTTCAGCGCGTAGTAGCTCCCGTCATCCATATTGAAGAGCAGCGCGTCCTGCAACCCTTTTTGGACGACAATCTGCTCCTGCCGTCTGGGGCGGCCATTGAAGTGTGTTATCTCTTTCATCGTTTTCTCCGCCGCTCAATCTCACGCCCTTCTGAGGTGCGGCCTTCGCTCTTTGGCGCAGCACAGCCATCCACGCGTGTACACGAACACCTTTATAGGCATCGTATGTCGCCGCATGCAAAACGTGTGCCGGAGGCTTCCGAGGGCAAGGACTCGGTTCGGAACGCTGAAACCAGGGCTCCTCGCTCCCGCCTGGTGTGAGTACCAGTCCTCCTAAAAACTAAACTTGGTCACCGCCCTCAGGAGGCCCAAACACTTCAGACTCGGCTTCACGTATTTCTTCATGTAATCCGCCTTTCCCTCTTCGCATGGTTCGCGTTCGACTGGGTGAAAATATTCGATTGGCATAAGAAAGCCGCTTCCGGTTTTCTGCCGCTCTTTGCACTGCTTTTCGATGTAGCTGCGGCAAACAGTTTTCGCCTATCCAACCGCAAAACGCCCCGCCAGGAACTCCGCCATCCGTCTTTTCCCGCAGTGATCGTAAATGCCAGTATCTTCACTGTAGTTGCTGAACGGCATTTGCCTGTGGCCCCCGGACGCCTCACCGCGGCGCCCGGAATGAAGCGGCTGGGCTGTCGCCGACAAAAACTCCCGCTTTCACTACACAGGACGCGAATCCTAAAAGGCGCATCCATTTTTGTCTGTTCACTTTTGTACACCTTTCGCTCATAGCTGCTACCTTGAAGGTCGATTTCCAGGGCTAACTTTGCGGCGGCTGTCATACTGACGGCGGGTTTAGGGCTGCGTTGCGTGGGTTTGCAGTGGCTCTAGATACGTTTTCGGTCGAAGACCATTTGCGAAAACGTAAGCGTCTGCGGAGGGAGCTTTTGGAGACCCCGCGGCTGCAGAGCGTGAAGATCGCCGTCCTCGGAGGATCGACCACCAAGATCAACCGAACCCGACTCCTCCCTCGTTACTGACAACTGAAAACTGTAAACTGAAAATCGTCTGTTTAACACCTTCCCGGCCAATCATCCGGCGCCATGCCTCTTTGCAGCCCTCAACTACTCTGCGATACACTCTGCCCATGGGAATTCTGCGGCGGCTCTCACGCTGGATGGGAACACAGGACCACATGACGCACATCGTTGCCGGAAACATCGCTCCCGGATTTTCGCTCAAGTCTCTCGACAACAAGGAATACTTGCTCCACAGCCTCATGGAACGCGGCCCCGTCGTCGCCGCCTTCTTCAAAATCTCCTGTCCTGTCTGTCAATTCACCTTTCCCTTCCTTGAGCGTCTCCACAAACGCTACGGCGGCGATCGCGTAACCTTTATCGGCATCTCCCAGGACGACGCGCGCGCTACAGCGCAATTCGCCAAGGAATACGGCATAACCTTTCCGATCCTGCTCGACGAGGAAGACGGCTATCTGGTCTCCAACGCCTACGGCCTGAGCAGCGTCCCCACCATTTTTCTGATCGACACCGACGGCACCGTAAAAGTCAGCTCCATGGGTTTTGACCGGAGGGATCTGGAAACCATCGCCGCCGAACTTGCCGAACGCCGCAAGATGGTTCTCGCCCCGCTCTTTCGCCCGGACGAAGTCGTCCCCGCGAACAAGCCCGGATGAGGCTCAAAAAACTAGGTCCGGTCCGGACCTGATTATGTGGAGTGCCGGAGACGGGCTCCCACATTTGTGGTTGAAGAATTAGCAGCAATGGCTCGAGTCAAGTTCACTCGAGTTCAGTTTCAAGAAGTTCTTTCTTGTGTTTTGGTGCTCGTTTTCTCTTATCGGGAATCACGCGAGTAACCGCAGGCGCAATTCCTGAATTGCGCGCCGCACGCCGCGCCTCTGTGCCCTTGTCGATTCTCTTTTTTCGCCGCTTTTTCATGCGGCATGATTCTACGACCATCGGAGGCCGTTCGTGAAAACGATTTTGCGAAACAACGTTCGCGCGACCTGAGGAGTTTCTCAAAAGGCGTTGCCATCCTGAAAGAACAAGAGCCGGCATTTAAACGAGCTTGGACCATCGCTTGAAAACTGCGTACGACATTGACGATGACGCTGGTTTTCTCTGCAAGGAATTCGGCGCGTCAGAACGTAAATTGGACCTGCAAATCAATTCGGCGATTCGCAGTCGAAGAAGAATACGGTTGCCCCGCCGGCGAATTCGCTTCACCAAAGAATGTCGAACTCAAGTTTCCGATCAGGGTCCCGACGTTCACGTTATTGAGTACGTTTCGCGCACTCACACTGAACGTCAAGTTATAGCGATAATTCGAAGGGCTTCCTCCAAATGCCCCTCCTCCTCCGCCACCGCCGCCCGGGCCGCCAATCCGCACCCCACCACCGCCGCCTTGGCCACGGCCGAATGTGCCACCTCCGCCCGGCCCTCCGCTGGCCGACGTTTCTTTTTTCGGTCCAAAACCAAACGCCTTGCTCAAACGCAGGTTCAGCGTAAAACGCCCAGGCCCAGTCGCGAAGTTAGTGGCGATCAAAGGCTGCCCCGATTGCGGAAGCTTGTCAAAGCAGCCGAATGCCGTCTGAACCACATTTGGTGGCGCGCCGGAGCCACACGTGGCGAACGCCGGGCGCGCGTTGAATTGCGCGTCACCAAAAATATCCTGTCCCGTGGTGATATTAAACGGAATTCCCGAGCTGGCGATCAAGAACGGGCTCAGGCGAAAACCGTACGGCGCGCCGAAGGTGCCGCCAAAAAAAATGCGCTGGCGAATATCGAAGGAGGCGCGGCCGTAATCCGCGCTGGGGTCGAGCGGGATCGAGGGGAAATAGTTCGGCCCGCCAGTGTCGCTATGGGCATACGTCAACGCGTAGTAGCCGAACAGCGAAAGGTCCTTGACGAATCCATGCGCTGCCGGAAGGCGCACGCTGCCATTCACAATCAGCTGATTCTGCTTAAAGATGCCTTCCGACTCAAACTGATAGTTGATCTGGCTGGGATGCGGCGCCACGGTCTGCCCTGGCGGAATCGGCAGGGGATCCGTGAAATCCGAGTAAAACTGGTGAACGCCTCGAGAATTGAGATAGGTAAAGGAAAGGTTCGCGAATTTCGAAAGCTGTCTCTCCAGCGTTACACCCGTTTGCATAATGTAAGGAGTCCGCAGGTTGGGATTCGGCTTGTAAATCGCCTGCGTGGACCCCGCTGTCGTTGGAAAAACCGGATTGGTGGGCAAAATGGTCTGGTTCTGGTCGAAGAACGCCGGATTCTGAATCAGGAATTGTTGCTGGATAAAACCGTTCTGCAGCTCTTGTTGCAGAACCAGGTTCTCCGTGAAGCGGTCATAAAAAATGCCGTATCCCAGGCGCAGGATGGTTTTCGGCGTTTTGTTTTTCCCGTTTCCGTCGATGCCCCACGCGATGCCCAGGCGGGGCGCAAAATCGCCATGGTCACCCAGATTGTTCTGCGTTTCATAGCGAAGCCCGAAGCTCACGGTCACGTTTGGACGAAACTTGTAGTCATCCTGGACAAAAAGAGCGCCATCAAACCAGTTGACGCGGGCGGCCGCTGTTCCAACCTGGTTGAAGTTTAATGAGTAAAAGCTGGCGCCGCCACCCTTTTGCTGGATTTGGGGAATGGTAAGACCCTGTGCGAGTCCCATCAGAGTAATCTGGTAGGCGTTGATGCCGGAAATCGTGGGGCAGGTGCTGGGAGGAGTGGGAACGTTGCAGCCGGTCACCGTTGGATCGACACGGGAGCCGAACGAATACGCACCATTGAAGGAGGCGTCTGACGAACTCCTGTCGGTCGTATCGCGCAGTCGCCCGCCGATCTTCCACGAATGCTTGCCGCGCGTAACGTAGGTGATGTCTTGCAGTTCGTAGCGGTCCTGTGTGGCGCTGCTCTTCCCGCTGGTGCTTCCGCCGCCGTTGAACGCGCCTGAGACGAAGATCGCCGGCGTGGTGGTCAAAGGATTTCCGTTTACGGTTGAGCGGATGTATTGAAAGCGCGTCTCGTTGATCATGGTCGGGCTGAGGGTCTGCGTATCGGTAAGCTGCAGGGTATGTTCCGTGCTGAAAGAATCCGTCGCCAGAGAAGCAAGATTGAAAGCGCCGCCATTCAAATCATTGGTCTCGTTGTTGTGCCAATACTGGTATCGCGCGCTCAGCGTATTGGATTGCGAGATTTGATAATCGAGCCGGGGGCTTAAATTGGTCCTGGTCTTCGGATTGGGCACTACAGCGCTAAAGGGTACAATCTGAAATGACGTGGGATCGACGATCTGCGCGCTGATGACGGATAAATCGTTGATGTCCCGCCGCTCGATGTTGAAGAAAAACGAAGCCTTTTTGCTCAGCGGACCGCCAACGTTGGCGCTGAATTGCGTGGTGTCGTAGCCGGGCTGCTGGGTGCCCGCCGGCAAGCGTTCGAATGGGTTGCGCGAATTGAATCCCGCGGTGGTTCCGGTGAAAAAAACCTGCCCGTGGAACTGATCCGTACCTGGCTTTGTAAAAACCTCGATGCGGCCGTATCCGAGTTTGTCGTATTCCGCGGAAAATGGATTCTGGTTGATTCGAATCTCACGAATCGATTCCTTCGGCGGAAGCTGTCCGGCCGTAAATCCATCAATGTAAATCTGGCCTCCGTTGGGACCGGCCGACGGACCGGCTAGCGCTTGCAGCTCGGACTGCAGCTCATCGGGGTCATCGGAAAGCGCATCGAGATCTTTTCCCTGCAGCACCACCATGCCGGCGTTGTTGGCTGGGTTCACGTCTACTTTCGTGGTCGTGTCGGTGACCTCGACACTTTGCTCTTCCATTTGAATGACCAGGCCGATGTTCAATTGTTGGACTTTGCCGGCAATAATCTGAACTTCCTCTTGCGTGAAAAGGGCGAAGTTTTTCGCCACGGCTTTCAGCGTATAGGTCCCCGGAGCGAGCGCCTTGAATTCATAAACCCCTTCCCTAGTTGTGGTCGCATCCACAGACGCGCCACTGGCGTTGGACAGGCGCACAACGGCCTTGGGAACAGCCGCTCCGGAAGGATCCGTGACGACGCCGCTGAGGCCGCCGGTAGGCGCCTGGGCGTACAATGCCACACCGAAAACGGGACTCAGCACACAGCAAAACAGACCTAGTAGCACGCTTCGCATGAAACGAAAACTCATCAAGTCTCCTGGATGACGACTATTCTTGCTGGGGTTGCACGACATCAGGGCGTGGCCCCTTCCCCGCCGGGTGCCCCGCTCAGACTCCAGGGCGAGAGGATTGTGGAGGCGCTGCTATTGGGAGAGGCTGCGAGGATCGGCTCTACTCCACTGAGAAGTGTGATTACGGAAGGAATTCCGTTTGACCCGCCCGCAGTTGCCACGATCATCACCACGTCGCCCTTCTGCATTTCGGCAAGAGTCGCAGCGGGCATGCGCAGGATGGCTTGTTGAAGATCAGCAGCGCCGCCGCCGGGCCGTCCCATTCCTTCCGGTCCGCTCGCACCGGCGCCGCCCGCCGGTGAACCGGCCGGTTTCGACGGTGGCGCAGAAGTTGCGGCAGAGCCATTAGAGCCCTGAGCTGCCGCGTCGGCGGGAACACCCTTCAAGCGCATGGCGATGCGCTGGGCCACGGAGGCTGGGATTTTTCGGATTTGAGAATCCGGCGTGGTTTTCAGGGTTACAGGCTTCTTCGTGGCCAGATCTAGAACAGTAAGAGTTCCGGCGGAGGCGTCAATCGCGGAAATGGTGCCCGCAATGTTTCGAAAGCTGCCGGAGACGACTTCGTCGGCGGTTAGTTCACTGCCATCGGCGTTGCGGGCGCCGCGAGCGCGAAGCTGGTCGCCGGGCTTGATCTGATCGAGCGGGGCGGGCTTGGCGTCGTCGAACTTCACGGAATCGGGGGCGTAACGACGGAGAATCGTGGCGTTCGATAGATGAATGGTGACGGTCTTTTTTTCGCCAACCGCGGGAAGCGAAATGGTGACGGTGTTACTGGCGGGGTCCACGCCGCTGACCAAGCCGCCCGTGCCGTGCTTCTGCCATTCCTCGCGTTCGTGGGTCTGTTTTTCGGCGACGTCGGCTTGCTTCATGGCGACGACGGAGCGGGCGAGAACGGACTTCCCGTCGTCGGCCAGCCTGCCGAGAACGAGAATGCGATCTCCGGGTTGCAGGTTTTGCAGTTGGATTGGCGCGGCGTCCTTAAGGTCTTTTTGTCCGGGGGCCACGCGGACCAGTTTCGTTGCCTCTTGCACCAGTACGGTCACGTCACTGCCTGCATCCGTTGTCAACGTGATGGTATTCCCGGAAATCGCCTTAATCGTTCCGACCGGCTTCGCAGCAGCCGGAGTTTGGGATGAGGGCGGAGCTGTCTGCGCCCGCACCGGCCGGGGAGTGGCAGCAAACGCGCCGGCAAGAGTAACGCTAATCGCCGCTAACCGAAGGGTTATCCTACAGGCAGACCTCATGACAAATGCCAGCTTTAGATTCATCGCCCCCTCAAGGCCAACTCCATCTCTCCGCTCATACCATTATGCCCTTCTGGACGGACACCCGGCTGTACGTTTACGTACAGCTTTAGACGTAATTCTAGATGGAAAATGTTACAGAGGAACAAGTCTATTCGATGAAAAAGGGGTTGGCGCGGCTCTTAGTGGAGATTGGTCACGTAAGGACCGAAGCGCGTGTTCCCGCGCGGTGTCCTAGAAGTTGAATCGCACCGATAGCTGCAATTTGCGCGACCCGTACTTTGGCGCCGCAAACTGCGGTTTTCCGAAATGGTCGTTCAGCTTGGCATCCCAGATAGGCAAAGGGAAACAGCTGCCGTCCGACTGGGGTGTGCATCGTTCGTTCGTCGTAAATTGCACCGTGTCCACCGCGCCCTGCTGGAAGTTCGCGTAGTTGAACACATCGAACGCCTCAATCCTGAACTTCAGTCCGAGCCGTTCATTCAGCTTGAAACTCTTCGCCACACTCACATCCACGTCCCGCACCCCCGGGCCTCGGAAGGAATTGAATCCCTGTCCCGGAACAATGGAAAAGTTCACGTTCGCTGTGTCAAAGACCCCGGTATAAGGTCGGCCACTCGCAATCGTCGCGACCGATGAAAATGTAAATCCCTTCAAGCCACGCAGCTCCGGTGACCACGCTCCACTCAACACGAGCCGATGAGTCTGGTCTAATTGCGATGGGCCGCGTTGAGACTGCTGGTCGAATTGGTTCATGTAGCCTGTTCCCTGGTCAATGGTCTTCGAAAAGCTATAGGCCACAGCACCTTGGAATTGCGCCGACTGGTGCCTCAGCGAGAACAGCATCCCGTGATAAATGGACTTGCCCGAGTTATCAACTGCGTTTATCGAACTGAAATTTGAACTGATCAATCCGTCGATGGCCTCAAATTCCGGCACCACATACGACCTCCCATTGGGGAGATTCACCGTCGCTTGAGTGAAGTTCCCTCCGAACGCCACCTGCTGGTCCGGTGGAACCAGATTCAGGTCAAACCCAAAGCTTCCGTTGGCCTGCCGCGTCACTCCGTTTGAATTGCCCAACAGCGCCAGTCCGTGCGCGTACACATATCCGACGCTCATCGCTGTGCTTGCTGCGAACCGGTGCTCCACCGCGAGATTGCCTTGCTCCACGTACGGATTCCGGAAGTTCGGAACGAAGACGTGAATGGATTGACTTCCCCCTCCTCCCGCCAGCGGCGCTGTCAGGCCCTTCGGATAGGTTACCAATGGATCTGTGTTTCCGAAGCCAGGCCCCGTGAGAAAGAAGAATTGCCTTGAGATCCCGTTCGAGACCAAAGCGTCGGATACATCCAGGAGGTCTTCTTGGATATAGAACAATCCGAAGGATCCGCGGACCACCGTGCCGCTTTTGCTGTCCAGCGAATACGCAAATCCTGCTCGCGGCGAAACATTATCCTTATCCAGCGGGATCCTGCAGGTCAGAGTAAACGCCGGGTTGCAGACTTTTGGTTGCGCCAACTTCTGGTAGTCCCAGCGCACTCCATAATTCAGAGTAAGCCTCGCAGTTGCCCGGAACTGGTCTTGCGCGAACAAGGAATACGTCGGAACCGCAAACAACACCGTCGACTGTCCGAACGACTGCAAATCATATTGAAACGCTCCCGCTGCCAGGTCCTTCAGGCTTGCGAAGTGAAAATCTCCGGCCGGACCGTACACAAAATAATCGCGGTCCTGGTTGACGTTAATGTCCACGCCGGTGCGCAGCGTATGATGCCCTGCCACGCGTGTGAAATTGTCGGAGAATTCAAACCGCCGATCCGTCGTCGAGAGCTGGAAGCGGTTCCCTCCGAAAACGTACCCCGTGTCTGGGTTCTGGATCACCGTCGAAGGCGAACTCGGCGGGGAGGCTGGAAGGTCGAAGTGAAGGTCGTTGGCAAAGTGGAACCGCGCTTCATTGAACGATTTCGCGCTGAGCGTGCTCACCACTGTGAACTGGAAGAAGTGGCTTGTGGATCCGTCTGTCAGAGCTAGGCCGTCGCCCGTTGACGTCGGCGTGTTGAAGTAGCCATGGGGGCTCTGGAATCTTTGGTAATTGTAAGTCGCGCTAAAAGTATTCAGGGGCGTCAGCTGGCCGCTCAGTTTCGTGAAAGCCGTATTCTGGTTGAAACTGCGAGCAAATGACCCAGAGTTTTCGGCAAGTGTCTTCGCAATCGCGGGATTCGCGGCCAGAAAAGCAGTTTGTGCGGCTGCGTCACCCACGGTGTGCAACGCGGCGGTATCGTTTATGGTGACTGGCTCGTTCCGTACTTGCCCTTCGTAATTCGCAAGATAAAACAACTTGTCTTTTTTCAGCGGCCCACCCACCGTTCCGCCGAATTGCTGCCGCCGGTTCGGCGGTTTCAGGAGGCCGAGTTCATTGTTGATCGAGTCGTTTGCGTTTAGCGCCGAGTCCAAAACATAGTAGTAGGCATCCCCATGAACCTCATTGCCACCGCTCTTAGTCACTGTATTGACTAGCCCGCCTCCCGATTGTCCGAATTCCGCCTCATACCCTGTGGTGTTTACCTGGAATTCCTGCACGACGTCTTCGCTGAATTGAAACGGGATGGTCCCTCTTCCGATCTGTTGCGAAAAAAAGGCATTGTTATTGTTTCCTCCGTCCACCGTGTAGTTATTGTAGTTCCCGGAGACGCCATTAAAGCTCACCATGCCAGAGTCGCCATCGGTAGTCGCCCCCGGCGTTAGCAGCACGAAATCCGTAAAGTCCCGCCCGTTCAGCGGGAGATTCTCAATCGCCGCCTGCCCGATGACAGAGCTGACCGACGACCGCGTCGGGTCAATCAGCGGCTGCTCCTCGCTCACCACCACTCTTGCGTTCTCACTTCCAATCCTCAGTTGCGGCCGCAGGCTTGCCGTTGTGCCTACCATCACCACGACGTTGTCCAGTTGCGCAATCTTGAAGCCGGACTTCTCGATGCTGAGGTGATACGTGCCGGGAGCTAGATAGGGAAACAGAAAATGCCCGCTCCCATCGCTGGCCTGTATCGTAGACAGGCCCGTCGCATCGCTACTTGCCGTTACCGACGCGTCCGGCACCACTCCATCGCTCTCATCCACAATCACACCTTCCACGCGCCCGCTTCCTAGCCCGGACTGCCCCGCAGCCGGTTCAGGCATCCATGCCGTCGGGGTCAGCAAGCAGCCCAGCAGAATCGCAAACCTTACACTCCGAGGAAACCGTATACCTACCCGCACTCTCATCCACCCCCCTTTTATCTGAAAAAAGACTTGAAGGAGTCCGTGCTGTTTATCCTGCAATCAGCAATGGGGTCCGCCCCCCGAAGCTCTGACTCCGGCATATTGTTAAGACTCCGTCTTGGATTCCGCTCGGAATAATTGCTTTTCTTGCACAGTGTTTTCCTCGCTCTTTTCACCTAAGGCGCTCGGATCAGCTTCGAACTCCATCACCCCTTCGATCACGGAAAACAACTGATGTGTTCTGATAGGCTTCGAAACATAACCGTCCATGCCTGCGGCGAGGCAGCGCTCTTGGTCCCCCACGAGCGAATGGGCAGTCATAGCAATTATGGGGATGTGACCGCCTGTCGACTTTTCTTTCAGTCGAATCGCGGCGGTGGCCTCGAAGCCGTCCATTTCGGGCATCTGAATGTCCATCAAGATGACATCGAACGACTCCTTCTCGAATGCAGCAAGTGCCTCCCGTCCGTTAACGGCAACGGTCACTGTGTAGCCGCGCTTCTCCAGCAGCCTGACCGCGAGCATTTGATTTACGGCGTTGTCCTCCGCCAATAGCACCCGCAATCTCTTTTTGATTTCTCGCAACGTATGGCGGGTGACCAAGGGAACGCTCTTCTTCTTGGGTGCTTCATTCAATACGCTGCAGATCGCATCCAACAGTTCCCCCTGCCGAATGGGTTTTACTAGGTAAGCGGAAATCCCCAGCTGCCGGCACCTTGCCGCGTCGCCCAGGTGTCCCGCTGACGTCAGCATCATGATCGTGGCGCCGACCAATCCCGGGTCTTTCCGGATCCTCTCGGCTAGCGCAAACCCGTCCATCTCTGGCATTTGCCCATCGATCACAATGAGGGGAAACGGATGGCCGAAACTCTTGGCCAACTCAAGGGCCTTCAGGCCCGACTGGCCGCTCTCGACCCCTGTCGGCTTCATTCCCCAACGGCTCAGCATCCCGAATAAGACTCGTCGATTCGTAGAATTGTCATCAACGATTAGCGCATGAAGATCGCGTAGCTGTTCCGGTTGAAGAAAAGCAGGGCGAGCGCGAGTGTCCTGCACCGACAACTGCACCGTGAAGTGGAACGTGCTACCTTGGCCGGCCTGGCTTTCCACCCAACACTTCCCGCCCATCATGTTCACAAGCCGTGTACAGATCGTCAGCCCCAGTCCGGTGCCACCGTACTTGCGAGCCATCGAACCGTCAGCTTGAGTGAAAGCTTCAAAAATCGACTTCTGCTTTTCAACGGGTATACCCATTCCCGTATCCTTCACGCTAAAGTGCAGTGAAGTGCTGTTCGACGTTTGAGATCCCTCTTCGATGCCCACAAAGATCTCCCCGAGATCGGTGAACTTGATCGCGTTTCCAATCAGGTTGACTAGAATTTGACGAATCCGCCCGGGATCACCCAGCAGCGCTTCCGGCACATCCGGCTGGACCTCGTAGACGAGTTCTAGCCCTTTCTGGTGCGCTCGATAACTAACGGCCTTCATTGTTTCACCGAGACTCTCGCGCAGATCGAACGGGATTGATTCAAGTTCCAGTTTCCCAGCTTCGATTTTAGAGAAGTCCAAAATATCGTTGATGATGGAAAGCAGCGACTCGGCGGAAAGCTGCACGAGCCCGAGATGCTCGCGCTGTTCATGGGTAAGTTCGGTGTCCAGCACCAATTCCGTCATCCCGAGAATCCCGTTCATCGGCGTCCGAATTTCGTGGCTCATGGTCGCCAGGAATGTGCTCTTTGCTTCGTTGGCCGCTTCCGCCGTTAGTTTTGCTCCTTTCAGCTCCGCTTCGGTCTGTTCCCGCTGGAGAATCTCGCCTCGCAGTTCCGCTGTGCGCTGGTCCACCAAAACCGAGAGTTGTCCCTTCTGCTCGTTGATGCGCTGAACGCGCGAGCGATACATGCCCCAACCGCAAATACCGGCGGCTAGGGCGCAGAGCACATAGAAGAGATAGGTTTGATAGAAATGCGGCTGCAGAGACAAAGCCAAAGCCGTTTCATGGGGATCGCAGACTCCGTCTCTATTGCAGGCGATGACGCGGAAAGTGTAGTCGCCAGGCGGAACGTTGGTGTAGTAGGCTACCCCCCGCGTGCCAGCATCCACCCAGTCTGCATCGAAACCAGCCAGTTGATACCGGAACTGCACCTTTTTTGACTCATCGAAACTAAGGCCGGCAAAATAAATCTCCAAGTCTCCCTTTCCCGGCAGCACGCGGAGTCCATTCTGCGGAACGACAGAGCGCCCGTTGGCCATCAAGCTTTCGATGACCGCAGGCGGCGGCAAATGGTTCGCCTGCAAATGCGCCGGGTCCACCCGGGCAAGGCCCTTGATGGTGGCAAAATACAGGCTTCCGTCTTGGCCTTTCCAGCCCGAAGGCCGTCCTCCGCTGGTGCAGATACTGGTCTTCATCCCATTTGCAACACCATATTCATGCGCATGCACTCTGGTTAGTTTCCCGTCCGCAACACCGTCCAGTTCCGCCTTGCTGATTCGGGAGATGCCGCGGTTGCTCGGAAGCCATAGATCCCCTTCATCGCTTTCCAGGATTTCTGGAATTACATCGTCGGTGAGTCCGTCATTTGTCGTATATTGGCTGAACTTTTCGTTCTTCAACCGAAACAGACCGTCACCCTCGGTTCCGATCCACAACGTACCCTTTGAATCTTCATAGACTGCCGAAACCGCTGTGTCGGTGAAACCATTATGGGCGTTGAAGGTAACGAATTTGGAGGCGCTCCATCTAGTCAACCCGCGAGATGTGCCGATCCACACGAACCCATCGGGTGTCGCCACAACATCCAAGATTACGTTGCTGGAAAGACCGTCTCGCGTCGTATACGTCCGCTCGGTGCTTCCGTTAATCTCCACGAGGCCGCTGATCGTTCCAATCCACAGATGATTGTGCATATCTTCCGCAAAGCCCATTATTACGTTTGAGGGCCAACCACTCTTGGTGCCAAACAATGTGAACTTTCCGTCCTTCAACCGGCTCGCGCCACCGCCATCCGTCCCAATCCACAGAGCTTTTTCATGGTCCAAATAGAGTGACCGGACAACGTTGTTTTTCAGCCCGCTTCTTGCTGTGAAATTCGAAAACTCCCCGTTTTTCCAGTGGCTGAGCCCTCCGTTCGTGCCTGCCCACAAGCCCGTGGCTCCGTCACCAATGACAGTCCGCACATAGTCGTCGCTCAACCCTGATTCACGACCATAGGTGTTGAAGCTAACCTGTCTGAGTTGGTCGAGGCCACCGCCGTCTGTGCCGATCCAGATACTACCCTCCGCGTCCTCGGCGATAGACAACACTACGTTGTTCGTCAGACCCATATCTGAATTGAAAACTCTAATCGTGCCGTTCTTCAGGCAGTTCAGCCCGCCGCCGTCCGTGCCAATCCACAAGTTCCCGTCCCGGCTACCATGGAGCGATAGTACTGCTGCGCTCGAAAGCCCATTTTTGGTGGTGTAGAGAGTGAATTTCCCCGATTTCAATCGTGCCAGGCCTCGATTCGTTCCGATCCACAGAGCGCCGTCAGCGTCTTCGAACAGCGAAGAGACCGAATCACTCGGCAATCCGTTTTTAGCGTTGTAGACGATGAAGCGTCGGCCGTCCCAGCGGTTGAGTCCGCCATCGTCAGTTGCCACCCACAAAGTTCCGTCGGCCGCTGACGATAAAGCTGTAATTGCATTGCTCGACAAACCTTGCTTCGTGGTGAACACCATAAGCTTGCCGTCTGTCAAGTGTCCAAGTCCGCCGCTTTTGAACCCGATCCACATGCTGCCATCCCGATCCTGCTGGATGGATGTGATGTCTTCACCCCCGGAAACATTCGGAGTCGGATATACAGCGAATTTTCCATTTTTCATTTGGATGAGGCCGCTGTCGCGGGTGCCAATCCACAAAGTCGCATCGCGGCCTTCAGACAACACTTCTATGTAATTGATCTTGATTCCGCTGGCGTTCTTGCTCTTGAAGACGTCGAAGTGGAGCCCATCGAACCGTGCCAGGCCTCGCTCTGTTCCCACCCAGAGAAAGCCGTCACGCGTCTGAAGGATCGTTTGTACGGAATCCTGCGGGAGACCTTCTGGCGCTTGCCATGCTTCGTGGCCGTAACCTTGGATGGCGTTGCGTGGATGTGCCTGGCCGCCGTTCGCAATTGGCCCTCCCGCAAGAATCAGGAGCAGAGCGCAGCACACCGTGTCAATGCTGATCGAACATCTCAACGACCTCATCCAGCCTCACCTTGCGGGCCACCCATTACGCCTTCGTGCTTCCATGGTCAGCAATCAAGAAAGGGAAATGGACGCCCACCGGTTCTTACAGACGGGCGCGGAGTAGTGAGGTTCAGCAGTCAGATATGGATGACGACTGTTCCTAGGAAGAGGATTTCATTCTCGCATCCCCGATAGCTGCTTTCAAGGCCTTTGGCGCCGCATAGCTCGCAATGGTCACCCTCGTCGGCGGCTCGCTCGAACGGACACAGAGTTCCGACGTGGAAACGCTTGAGAAGTGGGTGGTGCTTTAGCGATGCCGGCCTTGGAGCATGGAGCGAAAAGAAATCTATGCCAACAAGTAAGATGACCTTCACCGCGTTCCCCGCTGCCCCCCACCCTAGATATTCTTCTTCGACGCAGACACGGACGCGCGGGTCATCAATGCCGCGGTGTACCCCTACAGACTCATGCTCCTCATCGCCGTAGTGTGCGGTCTCCGCATAGGCGAGGTTACCGTCCTGAAAGTCAGTAGCCTCGACTTCAAGCGAAAACTGATTCAAATCACTGGCGCCCTGGACTACGCCACTCGAAAGGAAGGCACGCCAAGAAGTGACAATAGTGCAGCGGATCGGGCAGAACATCACTCAATTGGAGTCAGTCTCCGGAACGGCCTGACGGACATGCAGCGGCTGTTTTTGTTCGGGAAGCTGAGCGGTCTGAACGACAAAGATGCGGCGATAACGGCAGGTTATTCGGTGAGCGCGGCCGAGAACACAGGACAGAGAATCTGGAAACCGCGCCTGCGTGCGAAGTTTGAACGGTTGCAGCGCGGCCTGCAGAATAGGGAACCCCTTTTCTAATCCTCACGAGAACACACACCTTGCGAGTGCTGATTCAGCAATTGGCTGCCAAGCCGCGACGCGAGACCCTTTCCGAAGGTGAATGGTTGCGCTCATAGTTAAGGCTTCTTAGGTGTGAGGCCGTGCTTGATTGCCTCGGCGTGAAGCACGCCCTGGGCATCCGTATTGCCGTATACCGACACCT
>Ga0210403_10000511_pt1 | contig 40356 bp, 28 predicted proteins | sample IncBWC19MmetaG_FD_150863 | JGI IMG/M metagenome (GOLD analysis project Ga0210403, IMG submission 150863) | Forest soil microbial communities from Barre Woods Harvard Forest LTER site, Petersham, Massachusetts, United States - Inc-BW-C-19-M | ecosystem: Environmental > Terrestrial > Soil >...
GCGGACGCGAGGCCACCGTGTCGGATTCGTCGAATAGATCGCGAGCGCCGAAGATGGCAAGGTGCGCATCCGGGAACACAACGCCGTCAGGAACATAGGCTTTCGCAAGCGTGGTGGTATTCACCTCACCTGCGAAATAGCTGGTTTCGTCCGCGTAGCTCTCGCCGCCGCGGGTGCGGCTTCCCAGGCGGAAACTGGCGTTGTATTCCGTGAAGATGTCGGCGAGGCGCTCGACTTCACCTGTGTTCGGGACTGAGAACAGAACCTGGTTGCCGCTGGCGGTGAGCTTCTTGACTTCGTCGAGCATCGCCGGTACGGCGCCGTGGAAGCGTGGCGTCGGCTGCGTCAGAATTGAGATTGAATTGTCGTCCGCGCTTTGTGTGATGCCAAGGTGTTCGAGATCGGCTCCGGTTAACCCTGCGACTTTCTCCCACCACCCCTCCGGCGGCAGATATAAGTCATTCGGCCGCACGAGATTCCCGACTCCGCTACGCTCGTGAGCCTCTTCCACGCGCGTCCAGAAGCGGTCGAATTCGCTGCGCAGAAGATCCGGCTCATCGAGCAGAACAGCGGCTCGAGGCAAGAGATCGAATACGGTTCGATCGGATCCGGCAACCGGGGCGTAGAACTCCCAACCCGGAAAGACAGTAACGCCGCCCGATCGCACTGCCGCTTCGACGATTTCTTCTGTCGTTCCTGCGATTCTTTTGCCCGAGAGCCGAGTGTGAATCGCACCGAGAAGCTGATCCGTCACCGGAGTTTCTGTCAGCGGCAATAACAGCGCTTCGTCGATCGGATTGGAAGAACGCTGCGAGGTCGGATCGAAGCGGCGGATGGAGTCGACTTCATCGCCGAAGAACTCGATGCGGACTGGCCGTTCGGCTTCGGGAGAGTACACGTCGAGAATGCCGCCGCGCAAGGCATACTGGCCGGGCATCTCGACCACATCGGCAGAAGCATAACCCACGGTATTCAGGTGCCCAAGCAGGTTGTCGAGATCGAACGACTCGCCACGCCGCAAAACGCGTGCGAGATCGGAATAGTACTCCGCTGAGCGCTGCAGGATCGCCGTCGCGGCGATCGGAGTCACGACAATCGACGCCTTCCCCGTAGCAATCTTCCACAGCGCCGTCGCGCGCTCTTCCTGCAGTTCCGGGTGCGGCGAGAGATTCTGAAATGGAAGCACGTCGCGCGCAGGTAAAGAAACCACAGAGTCCGGATCGCATGCTGCGGTGAGTTCGCAAAATCCGCGGAGGACAGGAACGAAATCTTCAACCGCGCGGTTGTCGTTGACCACCACGATCAGCGGCCGGTCGGCCGCCCGGCGCCAGAGCACGAGCAGCAAGGCTTTGGCTGTAGGGGAGAGTCCGGAGACACGAATCCTCCCCGTGCCCTCGTTCAGGTGGGAGGCTACACGCGTGAATCCGGGAAGCAATTCAACGTCCGCGAAGAGTTCGCGGACGAAGGGAAGCAGCATCGCTCTGTAATTTTAACAGGAAGAGGCGTCAGGTAGGATCAGCGGTGGCGCTAATCTCTCGCTGAAACAATGACGCGAGTGTTTTTCCATCAAGGCCCCGCACAGATGACAACGTCATTCCCACCTGACCGTCGTGTTCGGGTCGATCTCAGCCGCCCGACGCGCCGGAAGATAAGCGGCAACTGTGGCTACCGTCGGCAGCACAATCACGGCCGCGGCAAAAGTGACCGGATCGAAGGCCGAAACTCCGTAGAGCAAGCCTTGTAACAGACGGGTTGCGGCGGCTGCCCCTGCGATCCCGAAGATCAGCCCAGGCAGAATCATCGTCAGGCTCCATCGAAGAACCAGGGCAACAACATGTCTCGACATTGCACCCAGTGCTATCCGAATGCCGATCTCCTGGCGATGCTGCTCAACAAACTGTGTCATCACTCCATAGACACCTATGACAGCGAGCAGCAGCGTAACCAGAGCAAAACTGCCGAGAGCCGCGGCCCGAAGACGCGGCTGCACGCGCAGCCCACTCACAATCTCGCTCGTGGTACGCAGTGGCTGCACCGGGATATCGCGGTCAATGGTATGCACCGCCGATGCAACCACGCTTGTCTGGAGAGATTGCGCCCGCAGAAAAAGGTACACAGTCTGGGCGTCGAATCTGTGCAGCTCACTCGCTGAATCGCGGCGCTGCAGGAATGCACTGTAAACCGCCGGCTGCAAATCCCAATCCGTGCGGTTGTAGCGCACTGAACGCGTATTGGAAATGACGCCGATTACGATAAGCCACGGTGCAGTGGGGTCTCTTGGATTGAGAGCGCCGATACGAATGCGCTTGCCGATTGGGTATTCGGCGGGAAAATACTCACGCGCCAGCGCCTCGTTGATCACTGCGACGTCAGGCACTCCCGCCCGATCCGTTTCACTGAAATCACACCCCAGCAGCAGCGGAATACCGAGCCCTTCGAAGTAGCCTGGGCTGGCGTTAAACACAAATGCACGCGGCGTTTTATCCGGAGGCCCTGCCCGCCCATCCACTTCGATCGGGTTCAGCCCATTGGCCTGGAACGGCCAACTGGTAGAGGCTCCCGCTGCACGAAGAGATGGAATGGCCCGCAGTTTAGGGAGCAGTAGGTCGACAAAACTGGACTGTGCATCTACCGTCGGATATCGCGACAGCGGAAGGGCAACCTCGCCTACGTACGCTTCATTCGTCTGAAATCCCAATGGTTCGGAAACCATCCTTGCAAAGCTTGATATCAACAGTCCGGCGCAGACGAGGAGCACGACGGAGCAGGCAATTTCGACGACCACAAACGTCATTCGTGATCGAAGGTGGGCGTGGCTTGTGGTTGCCCGCGTACGAAGCGTGTTGACATCGATGAGTCTCAACGCGCGGGTCGCTGGAATCGAACCAAACAGAAGCGCAGTCAGCCCCACCACGAACGCGGTAATCCCCAGAACGTTAGCATCCAGCGTTACCCCACCCGGAGGAAGAAATCCGAATGGGTTTGCGGCGACGAATACCCGTACGATCGCGAATGCCATCGCCATGCCCAGGGTGCCGCCGCATACGAATAAGAGCAACACCTCCGTTGTCACCTGTTGCAACAGTCGCCGCGGGCCGCAACCCAGGGCTAACCGTACAGCGAATTCCGTCGCCCGCTGCGAGTTTCGCCCCAGCACAAGGCTTCCTGCATTCATGCACGCGATCAACAGCAATACCGCCACCGCCCCGAGCAACAACAAGAGCGAGCTATGAATGGTTCGCGTGTTGTCCTTTTGTAACCCGGCGACCAGAACACCGGAATCGGGTACTTCGTCTGAGAATCGCCGGTTCAACTCCCGCTGGATCGCATTGAGCTCGGTATCCACTTGAGCGATCGTCACTTCCTGCTTCAATCGTCCGATGACCGAGACGGCGGCCGGAGAACTGATGGCATGGTAGGGATCGTCAGCCGTAATCACTGTCCACACGTCCATTTCGAATGGAAAATCCAGAACACGCAGAGAAAACTTCGCCGGCAGCACCCCGAGCACGCGATATGGCTTGCCGTTCAGATTGATCAGTTGACCAATGATTTCTCGCGAGCCAAAATGCGAATGCCATAGGGCATGGCTGATCACGCACGAAGCTTCCCCGTGTGCGTCATCGGCAACAAAGGTCCGCCCCGCCGCCGCTCCGACCCCAACCGTGTCAAACAGATTCCAACTGGCGATGGCGCCATGAATCTGCTGCGGCTCACCGCTGCCCGTAATGGTGTAATCCTGCGGGAACAACGCAGCGAGCGATTGCAGCGTGCGATTCTCCGACGCCCAAATGAGATAGTCGTGATAAAGATTGAAATATGCGGGTTGGTGCGGATCAGCCGCAGCTGTCCGCCAAACGCTCACCAACTGTTGCGGCTGCCGCAGCGGCAGCGGACGCAATAGCCAGGCATTCACCAGACTTAGAATCGCCGTGTTCGCACCAATGCCTAGTGCCAACGTAACCACCACCACAGTAGTGGTAACCGGAGAACGACGCAGCTGCCGCCTGGCGAATCTTATGTCTTGAACTACAGCCTGAAGCCCCATACCAGCAAACCTGGAAAACTATTTTAGCCGTATGCGCGTCGCACCCGGAATTCGATCAGTGACTCTCTCTGCCCTTGATCGCGAGTTCCGCATCGGATGACTGATCTGACAGCGTCACATGCAGCGCATGCTGCTTGGGGTCGTACGTCGTTTTCAGCGGGTAGGTACTGCCGGAAACTTTGGCCTCCGCGTGCGCCGACGGCCAGTCGTAGACTACGACTTCGACGAATTTCCACCAGGGTGCATACGAACCGTCGCGCGCGTGGAATTTCAGTCGCACCGATTTCGTATCGGCGTCACAACTAAAGTTCTGCCGCAGATATTGGCCATGCTGATACGCGAAGCTATGACCGTCGTCGAGATAGATCGTTCCCCGGCAATCGGCTCCAGGATAGACGCGCAGCTCCAGCGGACCCCGTGGAATTTCCTCCGTGTTCTGAATCAGAGGTTGCATGGGCAGGACGCTTCCCCCTCGGACGTAGACCGGCATGGTATCGAGCTTCGGATGCACTCTGCGTGGCTCGGGGAACTTCGTCCCAGGCTTCGCGCTGGCGATGTCCACGATGGATGGCGCCGGGGGCGACGACGCCATCTTCTCTCCGGTCCAAAAATCAAACCACGAACCTGGCGGAAATGAGACGACGTAGTCGTCCACCGTCTCGCCGAATGGCTGAGGCGCGATCATCAAGCTGCGTCCGAAGAGAAATTCCGTATCCCAATGTTCAAAGCCCGGAGCCGACGGCGCGAAGATTTCAGGGTACTCGAGAAAAATCGGCCGCATCATCGGCAACCCGAAGCGCGAAGACTCGTCAGCCAGGGAATAGATGTAAGGCAGAAGCTTGTAGCGAGTCTCCACGTAGCGCCGGCGGATTGTCTCCTGCTCTGGCCCGTTGACCCAGAGTTCGTGCGGGAGCGAGTCTTTATTCGAGTGATCACGATAGAACGGGGAGAAAGCTGCCAGTTCGACCCACCGCGTCAGCAGATCGGAGGAAGGAGTCGAGTTGAATCCGCCAACATCTGCACCAACAAACGAAATACCGCTAAGGCCAAGGTTCAACACCATCTGCGTCGCCAGACGAAGATGATTCCACGTCGCGAAATTATCTCCGGTCCAGGTGAACCCGTAGCGTTGCTCGCCCGCATAGGTCGCGCGGGTGAGAACAAACGGGCGCTCGTCGGGACGCAATTTGAGCAGGCCGTCGTAGGTGGCTCGCGCGTTTTCCAGTCCGACAATGTTGTGAATTTCTGAGTGCGTCGCGGTCCGCGTCGTGAATCCGGGTTCTTCAATGCGGTGAACATTGTCGAGCGGCATCGTCTTGGCAGGCCCGTCGAACACCGAGGGTTCGTTCATATCATTCCAGAATCCGGCGACACCGTCTTTTACAAACCCCTGGTAAAGCCCGCCCCACCATTCTCGGGTCTGCGCGCGGGTAAAGTCCGGGAAAACCGCAGGTCCCGGCCACACAATGCCCACGAACTCACTGCCGTCCGGCTTCTTCACGAAGTGATCGCCCGCGTGTCCGGTGTCGTAGGGCATATAGCCCTGATTCGGAGCGTGGGCGATGTGCAGGTCGGTGATGTTCACCAAGTGGAAGTGCTGCTTGCGCAAATCGGCAACCAGTCCGGGGAAATTCGGGAACGTTTTGGCATCGACGGTGAAAGGCCGATTCCGGTCCTGATAGTCGATGTCGAGATAGACGACGTCGGAAGGGATCCTGTCATTGCGAAGACGCGCAGCGATTTCCCGGACCTTCGACTCCGGCGTGTAACTGTAGCGCGATTGCTGGAAACCCAGCGCCCAGAGCGGGGGGAGCGGAGGTTTCCCGGTGAGATAAGCGTAGGCTTCCACGACCTGCTTCGGCGTGGGGCCGTAAATGAAGTAGTAGTCGAGCGGGCCGCCTTCGGCGCCGAAGGCAACCGCATCGCGCGCCTGCTTGCCGAAATCGAACCAGGTGCGCCAGGTGTTGTCGAGAAAAATCCCGTAGCTGCGCGTTCCGTTAATCGCGAGGAAAAAGGGGATGGCCTTGTACAGAGGGTCGACCGATTCTTGCGGACCGATGTCGGTATTCCACAGCGTATATGCCTGTTCCCTGCGGTCGAACTGTCCGGTCTTGTCGCCCAGGCCGAAGTAGTGTTCGGCGTTCGCCATCTGCTTGAACACTGAAAATCCGCCGCCCTGGAACTTTGTTGGATGGCCACCCGCATCGGCTGAGATCACATTGCCCTCGAGATCGCGGATCACGATGCGAAGCGGATCACGCTCCACGCGAACATCCAGCGCGGCCGTGCGAAAGCCAACCGACGAAGCATCCTGCGATGGCTGAACGTCGATCGATTTCGTTCGAGCTTCGGGGAGAACCGCCCAGGAGGCGTCTTCCGGAAGCACACTGTTGGGGGAAACCCGCACCCGCACGATGTCGTTGCGCAGTGCCGTGATGCGTAACACAGCCGAACCTGCCTGAATCTGAATGCCGTCGCGGAGTGGCTCGGAGGCAGAAACAGACTCCAGTGCCTGCAACAGCTGCGGTCCGCCGACAGTCTGTGCCGGCGCGGTGACGAACAGGCCCGTCACTACGAAAGAAATGAAGGCAAATCGCTGGGCCAGCAAAGGCATCGCGGAACTCTCCCTATAAAGTCTGGTGCGAGGCAATCATACCAACTGCAGGACGTCCCGGCAGACTTCAGAAAATTTAGCGAACCGCGAAGCAACGTTCAGATATCTTATGCAACGGTGGTTTCGTCGCCCATCCCTTAGAAGGAGTCCGAGATGCCAATCAGTTCTCCCGTTTCCAAGACCACACTCTGGATCGGCCGGGTAATGAGTGCTCTGCCGGTGTTGCTGGTGCTTTTTGGCAGTGTCATGAAGCTCATGAAGACTGCCTCTGTCGTGGAAGGATTTGTACGCGCTGGAGTGCCGGAACGATTGATCATTCCGGTCGGAATCATTGAGTTGGTCTGCGTGATCGTCTATGTGATTCCTCAGACTGCGGTTCTGGGAGCGATCCTAATGACGGGATTGCTCGGCGGAGCGACAGTCACCAATCTGCGCATTGGCGACCCGACTTATCCCATGCCAGTCATACTCGGGATGCTGGCGTGGGGAGGCCTGTTTCTGCGGGATACTCGACTGCGAGAACTGATCCCAATCAGGAAAATGTAGCCCCGGACGCCTCGTCCGGGGTTGCGCGAAGCGCAATGAGGACGGTGAGCAGTGAGGAAGGAGTCCGAGGCACTACACGCTGTCGCACGCGTCGCTTTCGCTCCGCGGGGCGGACGAGGCGTCCGCCCCTACACGAGCTTTACTGTTTCACGCTGTCCAGCAGCGTCTTCTCTGCGTCGCTCGGAGGCTCGGCGCGACCGCCGAGATACTGGGCCAGGAATACCTCCGACGCGGCGTTGAACGCCATGCGATTCTCCGGACGGGCGAAGCCGTGCCCTTCGTCGGGGAAGACGTAATATTCCACCGGCTTGTTGTTCTTCCGCATGGCAGCGACGATCTGATCGCTCTCGGCCTTATTGACGCGCGGATCGTTCGCCCCTTGCCCGATCAGCAGCGGCACTTTGATCTGGTCCGCCTTGAACAGAGGAGACTGCGCTTTCAGAACATCTTCGTTGTCGCCCATGCGCTTGTGAAAGATCGCCAGGAAGGTGGACCAGTAGGGAGGAATAGTCTTGAGTAGTGTATTCAGGTTCGATGGCCCTACGATGTCGACGCCGCACGAGAATGCATCGGGCGAAAAAGCCACTCCAGCCAGCGTGGCATATCCGCCGTAGCTGCCGCCCATGATGCAAATCTTCTTGGGGTCAGCAACGCCTTTTTGCACCACCCAGTCTTTTCCGTCGAGTAGGTCCGTGTGCATCGCGCCCGCCCACTGGCGATCACCGGCATTCAGATACTGCTTGCCGTATCCTGTGGACGCGCGGAAGTTGGGTTGCAAAACCGCATAGCCGCGATTGGCCAGCCATTGCGCGTAGGGATCGTATCCCCAGAGGTCGCGTCCCCAGGGGCCGCCGTGCGGAAATACGACCATCGGCAAGTTCTTCGCTTCGACACCAGCGGGAGTGGTGAGGTATCCATAAATCTTCATGCCGTCGCGAGCCGTGTACTCGATGGGCTGAACCTTGGCTAGCTTGTACTTCTCGAGCGCAGGCCGATTGCTGAACAGCATGGTCGCCTGCTTCGTTGCACGGTCGTAAAGGTAGTAGTAGACCGGAGAATCGTCGCCTTCGAAGGTGACAATCCACTTGTCGTCCTTCATGTCGCGGCTGATGTTGCTGATGTCGGCGTCGCGGACTTTGTGCAGCGCGTCGAAGTCAGCCTGAATGTCCTTGTCGAGGATCTGAAAATCCCGGCGCTCGCGAAGAAACACAACCGCCTGCAGCTTGTGATTCTTCGGCTGCTCCACCGTGAACGACACGTCGAACTGTGGATCTTCCGCGATCACTGTGCGCTTGCCGGTTGCGATATCGACAGAGATGAGCCGCGCTGCGTTGGCATCGAGGGATGTCATGATCCACAACGCTTTGTTGTCGGGAGTGAAATTCACGACATTGCCAAGCGTCTCCTCGGGACCCCACTTGATCAATTCGCGCCAGGGAGACTTGACGTCATCGCGGACGCGGATGATCGTTCCTCCGTCTTCGGTAGTGACTTGCGCGGCGCGGACTTCGAGGTTGTGATCGGCCTGCCATCCCTGCACATCGCCCGGGTTTTGCATGTCGAGCGTCAACTCGCCGGTCTTGAGATTGGTGCGATAGACATCGAAGACCTTCGGATCGCGCTTGTTCGACTGGATCAGGATCGTGTCTGGATGATCGGGGTCGAAGGAGAGAATGTCGGCCCGCGACTTCTCGAACGGAGTGAGATCCTTGGTCTGCTTGCTGGCGACGTTCGTCTGATAAATGCGCCAGTTCTCGTCGCCGCCCTGATCCTGCCCGTAGAGAACGTTCTTCGAATCGGGCTGCCAGATGAAGTTGCGGATGCCGCGCTTGCGATCGTTGGTGATGACGCGGTCATCGGTCTTGCCCAGCGTGCGCACCCAGACGTTCAGAACGCCCTGATCGGGAGCTAAGTAAGCCAGCATCGTGCCGTCGGGAGAAATCTCTGGGCCGGTGCGTTCGGGATTACCGAAGAGAACGCTGCGAGGGATGAGGGCAGATTGAGCAAGGGTGAATGTAGCCAGCGCAGACAGCAGGAGAGTCGCGAGGACACGCGACGCGCGGAAACGATGCATCGAGGCACCTCCGTGGGGCCAACGAATTCTACTCCAAGGGGCGCTATACGAAACAAGCAAGGCGAGTTCGTGAAGCGGACTTTCGCGATAATTCCTCGGTGGCCCTGTAGGCCAAGAACTATTTCATGTACGCATCTAACTTCACTGCATAGATCTGGCAATCAAATGAAAAATCCACCTTCTTACAGAGGGAAGAAGATCTTCTTGCCGTCTTTTGTCCATTGGGGAGCGGTGGCGCGGCCTTCATCGTGGGCAACTTTGCGTACCTCCGTGCCGTCCGGATTCATGAGGAAGATTTCATAGCTGCCCCTGCGATTGGAGGCGAAGGCTATCTTAGTGCCATCGGGTGACCAGGCTGGCCAGCCGTCGAAGGCAGGATCGTTGGTCAGATTGCGCGCGTCAGTGCCGTCGGCATTGGCGAGGAAAACCTCGGAGTTGTTTTCGCCGAGCATGCGGCGAAACGCGATCTTCCTGCCGTCGGGTGACCAGGCGGGATAGGTGTTTACCCCGCCATCGTCGATGAGCTTGGTGACTCTTCGACTTACGATATCGATGGAATCAATCTCCGCCGGATTCTTCTTGGGCGGCTTGAGGTCATCGTCGGTGCAGTAGGCGAGGCTCTTTCCGTCGGGGTTCCAATTGGGATGGATGGTCTTTACCTCCGATGGCGTGAGCGGTTCAACGCCGGTTCCGTCGACGTTCATCAAGTGAATTTGCTCTAGGCCATTGCGGATCAATACAAACGCGATGTGTCGCCCGTCGGGCGACCAGGCAGGATCTTCGTGGTCGGCATCATCGCGCGTCAGTTGCGTGATTTGTGACCCATCGAGGCGCATGCGGAATAACTGCTCCTTGCCGGCGACAACCGAGATGAAGACCATTTCTTCACCTTCAGGAGAAAACGAAGGCGAATCGTTGACCGAATGAGTGAACTGATAGGCAATGCCCATGGGACCATTCGGCGTTTGGGCTTCGGCGTGCATGGCGCAAAACAGAAGGACGCAGCCAGGCACCACGGCAGGGATCGACAGGGTCCTCTTCATACGGTGCTTCGACGGTTGTAAATCGATTTGGTGAGTTGCTGCGGCGCGCCCAGGAATGTGTCAGCGGAAAGCCATTCAGTGAAAGATTCCGGAGTCTTGCTCATCAGCCCTCCGGCGACGCAGTCGGCTCCGACGACATCATCCGGGACAAGTCCGGCCTTGTAGCCTCTCTCGGATCGAATGGGGGCCTCCGGTTTGTGAAAGGTATTTAAGTTAGCCGCGCGAAGGTGGCGTTGCTTTCCGGGAAATCCACGCCCATGGCGGCTCCGGCGATGCATGCGAAGGCTGCAGCTAATCCCAACTGAGAAAGGGTCAGGTGCAGCGCTGGGGGTGAGGGAGAGTTGAGAACCGTGACCGTCGCGCCGAGGCATACCGTCGCGATCGCCAGCCATTGATACAGGCGCAGGCCGAAGACGAATGGCGTCTGCAATTCTCCTCGGTAGGCTTCCTCGGCGAATCGCGAGAGGCCGTTGCCGATGCAGTAGATCCCGCAGACCGGAGCCGTGGGGCAACCGGACATCCACATGCGCGCGAGCAGCAGGCCGAGGAACACGTTGGTCAGGATTGAGTACAGCTGGGTTGCGTGGATGGGAACGCCGGCGAGCTCCGCCATTCTGGTCACGCGGGAGCGCGGGTGTGTGACGCGAATTCCGAGGGCCGGTGTGGTTTGCCGGCCATGACAGCAGCCGTTGACCAGGCAACGCAGGCGGCCGATGGCCTGCATCCAGGGCGCGGCCAGGCACGTCGCGGCGAGAAGCGTCCAGCGATCTTCGAAGAACAGGCAGGCGATGCCGCCTCCGATCAAGCCGCCATAGAATCCGAAGGGACGTCGAAGGCGCGAGGAACCTTCCACTAACTGGGCCCATAATCCCGCACCGAGCAGGCCGCCCGTGCAGACCAGGAGCACTTGCCATTCTCTGCCTCGGCCCGCGGCAGCGAGGACGATAGCCATCTGCGCAAACGCAGCAGCTCCGGCGTAGAAAGCATGATTGATGATGCGGACCGGGCCGATGCGCCACTCGTGCCAGGAATTGGCGAAGCTCTCGGCTGTGTTTCGCAGGAATTCCCAAACCCGCTGCGGATTGAGAATGACCGGCGCAATGACGAACGCTGCGACCACATCAATGGCGTAGTGCATACCAGTGGTGATGCAGCTCAAGGCAATGGTCAAGGGATAGGCCCAGCGAATCCATCTGCGACGGAAAAGGCGCGCCACCAGAATCGACCAGAGGACATGGAATGACGGGAGCGCCGCCACTGGCGGCTCGGTTGTGCGCTCGAGTTGCAGAAGGCTAGCCATCCAGCCTTGGCCGAGCAGCGGACGCCGCGGGGCGACCGAGGGCACAAACCAATAGATGGGAAACACGCACAGCATCGTGAACCATGCCGAAACCGTGAGTTGGCGAAGGTCTTTGCGGGTGCGGGCGAGCCATGGCGCGAGCGCGACCAGCACGTAGGTGCTCTCGTAGAACACGGCAGTCCAAGGCAAAACCGGCAGGCGATCCTCGAAGGCGAATCCGAAGTTCAGACCTCGCAGGGGCAGGCGAACCGTGAATTCGTACAACACAATCCACGGAACGATGACGTGGAGGATGAAGCGCAGTCGCTCAAAAGTAGAGGGCCACGTATCGTCCGCGGGTGGAAGGACCGGAAGCGTCCGCCCGAAGCGGCTAAGAAGGTCAGGGTGCTCGTAGCCCACGACCAGAGCAACGCAGGCCAGCGCAATTGTGGGCGTGATGAGCCATAGGCCGGATGTGGACCGCAGCATCATCGAGACACCGAGGCAGACCGCAACAAATCCGGTGTAGATGGGATGCGGGAGGAACTGGAACGTGCCGCGCGAAACCATGATGGGAGGCGGGAAGGCGTTCATGGGAAGTCCGCCACCGAAGCGCCACAGCTCAAACATCGCGGCCATCATGAGTGCAAGGCCAGCGCAGGCGAAGGCGATGCCGAGAGGGAGGCTCCCGTAAATCGGCAGAGACACTCGCGCGGCGGCTCCCCAGACGCACAATAGCGCGGGCAGCAGGATGACGAATAACGCGCCGTAAGCGATTTTTTGCCACTTCATTTTGGCCAGCTTACGATTTCGTGGATGGCCCAGCCCTCCACTGGAGATCGGCCTGGGCATTCGAATCTTGCGCGGCTGCGCCATTTGCATTCGTTTACCTGCAGCAGCCGAGCGGGAAACGTCTTGCTTACTCCTGGAATGGACGATAGCGCGGTCGTCCCTAGCGGGCCTTTGCGCAAGGTCAAGGACTGGTCCATGAGGAGTTGTGATCCATCGTCGAAGGAGATTTGCTGGTCCTCTATTGTCGATCCGGGGACTGACTTTCCGTTGAGGTACAGAATCCGGTTCGAGAACTCGCCTTGCCAGTCGATCCATACCGCCCAATCGGAGGCGCTGCAGAAGCGTCCCCAGCGCAGATGCTGGATGGGAATTCTCCACGGTGCGATTGTCATGCTGAGATGTTCGACGTAGCCGACGCCGGAGTCAGTGCCTGTGCGCACGTGCGCACGGGGCATCAGGCAGCGCCAATCGACTGAACCTTCGTCGTTCTTGAAAACTGTTTCCCGTACCTCGGTCGAATCGGCCTGCCACTCCGCGGCAAAGTCGAACGGTGCGGAATTCCATGAAATCGAAGAGCCATTGAGTTGCGGCAGGCTCGGGCGGCGGAGGGAGTTGTGCTGGGTCACGCTGTTCCCGGCGCTGCGCAGCAGACTTGAGTAGTGAAGATGGGCCGGCCCCCACGAGAGATCGCCGACATAGGCGATCGATGCGTTCCCGGAACCTGTCACGCAGTCCAGGTACCACTTCGATAAGTGGAAGGCGGCCATTGGCAGGCCATGGTATCAGCCGGGGACTGATGAGGACACTTTTATGACCGAGCGGGCTGGGTGGGCTTAGAGAAAATCTTAAGGGTGTCGGCTGCGGGAATTCCCACCCTTCGAAAATCACGAAGGGTGGGGCACCCATTTTCTCTAAGGCTCAGAGATTGTTTCTCCGCGCAGCAAGGGGCGCGTGAGGCACGTGGGGCCGCCGCTGCCGTTGATGCAAATTTCGCTGCCGGGGAAGGTGCGGACGTCGAATCCGGCGGCGCGCAGCTTGTCGTTCGTTTTGCGATTCTCTTCGATGGCGAGCAGACGTTTTCCGCCGAGGGACAGAACGTTGCAGGCCAGCGTGTCGCGCTCGGAATAGTCGATCTCGATGAATTCGAATCCGCGAGACTTGAGCAGTTCGACCGTTTCGACCGAGAGCCACGGAAGATCGACCACAGCAGTGTGTTCGTCCAGCAAGCTGATTAGCGACATCAGGTGGAGGCAGGCCGCGGGCCCGGGGCCGTAGGGAAGGGGCGCCGAAATCACGTCGACATCTTTTGGAGCGAGAATCGCGCGCATCTGTGCGATGCCAGCGGGGTTCGTGCGATAGCCGTGGCCGATCAGGAGCGTCTTCGAGTCGAGCCAGACGATGTCACCGGCCTCGGTTGAGCCAGGAGACGCTATTTCGGCGAATGTGGGGATCCCAAGCCTCTCGCAGAAAGAGCCCTGATGCCGGCCCTCGATTACACGGTTCGGCTTTCCCGGACGCATGAGAATCAGGCCGAAGTCGGTGGCCAGCGAGGCGTCATGGGCGTAAGCCGCGTCAAGAGAAAGATCCGGGGATGCCGACAATTCGATCACCTCTGCGCCAGCAAGATCCAACTCGCGGCACAGAGCGTCGTGCTGCGACTGAGCCTGGGAAGGGTCGGCGGCATGATGAAATCCAAGCTCACGCCAGCGGGCGACCCGTTCTGGCTGATTCCATCCGGCGGCGCGCGGCGAGCATACCAGCACGCGCTTCAGCGGGGCGACCATCGAGTGGCCGTTGAAGGCCACGGCGGTTTGAGAGAAAGAAGAAGAGGGCAGACGAGCCTCCATACGCTACGCGCAGCAGAGGTGATTCTACGGCAGGAAGATGCCTGGACGAAATGTGGCCGTCGGACCCTATTGTGCCTCGGTGAGCGCCTCGTCCTCGGGCGCGGCGAAGGCAACATGGCCATCCGCTGGCGGCATCAGCTCGCGGACGGCGTGCTTGTTCTGATTGCCACGCTTGCTGAGCCACTGTTTCAGGTGCTTGCGGGCGGCCGGAGCGAGCTTCGAGAAAAAGAGTCCGGCACGGCCCAGATCACTGGCCCAGATCACGTCAGCGTGGCCGTTGAGCGTCACGTGAGTGCCTGGAAGGACGCAGCGAAACGCAATATCGGAAATCACGGGCACGGGTTCGCTGGCCTGTAAGGCAAGACCGTGCTCTCCTATGTCGATGCTTACACCAGCGAGCGTGCCATGCTCCAGTTCCAGATAGACCAGCGTTTTGACTTCGTAACGCGCAGATTTGCGCCGGTTCGAGCGAGAGGTTTTCTTCCCCTGCTTGAGCGCGTCCTTGACGAGGTCGGGCTGGAGCGGCCGGTAAAGAATGCGGCTCGCACCTGACTGGAAAGCCTGACCTGTCCCCGGCCAAGCGCGGCTCGCGACAGCCAGCAGTATTGGCTTTTGTTCGGCCGGCAACAGGGCCGCCATGCGGATCGCCTCTTCAGCGCCGGGAAGATCGAAGTCGACAATCAACGTGGAGCACTCTTCGGCCATGACCAACTCGAGAGCCTCATGGTTGGATCGGCAGTTCCTGAGCTCGATTCCAAGCTGCTCGAGAGTGGTGGTAAGGATTTGCAGAGATCGGTTGTCGTGACAAAGAACCGCAGCGGACTTACTCATGAGCTCCAAAATACGGGGCTGGGCGTGGCGAGGAAATGTCACAGCAGTAATCCGCGGAGTGGTTACCGGGGCAATCTGTGATTTATGGAAACGTTACCGGCACCCGCGAACCCTGGTGCAGAACAACCTAACCACTGCGTTCGCAGCGACTTATAGTGCAGCCGCACAAGGTACCCTTGGGCCCAGGTCGACGGGCGACTGCTATAATCGAAAATTGCGCTCAATGTCTACGAAACGACTGATTCGGTCCACGACGGTTTTGTCGATTCGCCGCGGAGGGAAGGTGGTTCTCGCCGGCGACGGCCAGGTCACTCTGGGCGAGTCAGTAATCAAACATTCCGCCAAGAAGATCCGCCGGCTCTATAACGACAAGATTGTGGCGGGCTTTGCGGGATCGACTGCGGATGCGTTCACGCTCTTCAGCCGGTTTGAGGCTAAGCTGGAGCAGTATCATGGCAACCTTGGGCGGGCCGCCGTCGAACTGGCGCGCGACTGGCGTACGGACAAGTTTCTTCGGCATCTCGAGGCGCTGCTGCTGGTTAGCGACAGAGAGCAGACGTTTCTGCTCAGCGGCCAGGGCGACGTGATCGAGCCCGACAGCGGAATCGCGGCAATCGGGAGTGGCGGCCCATACGCGCAGGCCGCTGCGCAAGCTCTCGCGGAACATACGGAGCTCTCGGCCAAGCAGATCGCTGAAGAAGCTATGAAGATTGCGGGCAAGATGTGCATCTATACGAATGATCGGGTGACGATTGAAGAGCTTTAGGAGCGAGTGGTCAGGAGCCAGCGGAAACTCAACGCTGAACCCTAGGCCCTGAGCCCTGAATTTTATGGCTATTTACCTACCTTCCACCGCCGAAGAAGAACAGCTTGCGCTGGATGAACTGACTCCACGCGAGATTGTTGCGGAGCTCGACAAACACGTGATTGGCCAGAAAGAAGCCAAGCGCGCCGTGGCGATTGCGCTGCGGAATCGCACGCGGCGGCAGAAGCTGCCACCGGATCTCGCCGAAGAAATCATTCCCAAGAACATCATCATGATCGGGCCGACAGGCGTGGGAAAGACCGAGATCGCCCGCCGTCTGGCGAAGCTGGCGAATTCCCCGTTCCTCAAGGTCGAGGCTTCGAAGTTCACTGAGGTCGGCTATGTGGGGCGCGATGTTGAGTCGATGGTGCGTGATCTCGTGGAGATCGCCATCGACAACGTGCGGGAAGAGAAACTGGAAGACGTTGCCGACAAGGCGGAACAGAATGCCGAGGAACGGCTGCTCGATATTCTTCAGCCGCCTTCGCCGTCCCGGCCGGAGCCTTCAGCTAGTGCCGGCGGTGTGGTCATTGATGGCAGCACCGGATTAACGGATTCTCCCAGCCGCACGCGCGAAAAACTGAAGCAACAATTGCGCGAAGGCAAGCTCGACGACCGCACGGTCGAGATTGACGTTCGCGAGCGCAACTTCCCTTCGTTCGAAATCCTCACCAATCAGGGCGTCGAGGAGATGGATGTCAACATCAAAGACATGTTGCCGAACATCTTCGGGCAGCGCACCAAGAAGCGGAAGATGAAGGTGAACGAGGCGTTCGAGTACCTCATCCAGGAAGAAGAGCAGCGGCTGATTGATATGGATCAGGTGACGCGCACGGCAATCGATCGGGTTGAGAATTCGGGCATCGTATTCCTTGATGAGATCGATAAGATCGCCGGGCGCGAGGGCGGCCACGGTCCCGACGTTTCTCGCGAAGGCGTCCAGCGGGACATTTTGCCGATCGTCGAGGGCACTACCGTCAATACGCGCTACGGGATGGTGCGGACGGATCACATTCTGTTTATTGCTGCTGGAGCATTCCACGTTTCCAAGCCAAGCGACTTGATTCCTGAGCTGCAAGGGCGCTTTCCGATTCGTGTTGAGCTGCACTCTTTGACGATGGAAGACTTCGTGCGCATTCTCACCGAGCCGAAGTCATCTCTGGTGAAGCAGTACACGGCGTTGCTTGAGACTGAGGGCGTGAAACTGGAGTTCACCCCGGAGTCGCTAGATGAAATCGCGCACTTTGCGTTCCGCGTGAATGAAAGCACCGAGAACATCGGAGCGCGGCGGTTGCACACGATCATGGAGCGCGTGCTCGACGAACTGAGCTTTGAAGCTCCCGAGAAAAAGGGAGAGGCCGTCACGGTGGACGCCGACTACGTTCGCAAGATGCTGACGGACATCGTGAAAGACCAGGATTTGTCGCGCTACATCCTGTAATAGGATTGTTCACCACAGAGGGCACAGAGGTACACCGAGGAATTCCTCGGTGGTTCTCTGTGTCCTCTGTGGTTTATCTTTTTGAACGATGAAAGCAATCGAACGTTCCCGCCTGCAGTCCCTGATGCAACGCGAACAGAAGAAGTTTGTGGATGAGCACCCGAAATCAAAGGCGCTGTTTGACCGCGCGCGCAAGTCGCTGCTCGCCGGCGTGCCGATGAACTGGATGGTTAAGTGGGCGGGAGCCTTCCCGCCGTTTGTGCGGGAGGCGCAAGGCGCGGAGTTCTTCGATGTAGACGGTTTGCGATATATCGACTTCTGCCTGGGTGACACGGGAGCGATGACGGGACATTCTCCATCTGCGACCGTGAAGGCGGCGGAAGAGCAGATACGGCGCGGCATCACGCTGATGCTTCCCGGTGAGGATGCGATTATCGTTGCCGAAGAACTGCAGAAGCGATTCGGCCTTCCTTACTGGCAATTCGCGCTTACCGCGACCGATGCGAACCGTTTCTCCATCCGGCTGGCGCGGCAGATCACCGGACGACCGAAGATTCTGGTCTTCAACTGGTGCTACCACGGCACGGTCGATGAGACTTTCATCACGATTGGAGCGAATGGCGAGACGGGACCGCGGCCTGGAAACATTGGTCCGCCGGTCAATCCTGCGGTGACGACGAAAGTTGTGGAGTTTAACGACGTCGATGCACTCGAGGCAGCGCTTGTTTCAGGCGACGTGGCTTGCGTCTTGGCTGAGCCGGCGATGACGAACGTAGGCATTGTGCATCCCGAACCCGGATACCATAAGGCGCTGCGGGAAATCACACGCGAGCACGGGACGCTTCTTATCATCGACGAAACACATACAATCTGCGCGGGCCCGGGAGGTTACACGCGGGCTGAGAACCTTGATCCCGATGTGATCGTCTTCGGCAAGGCGATAGGTGCCGGTATCCCGGGCGCGGCTTACGGGTTCTCGCAGGAAGTTGCCGACCGCATCGTCGCCAAGCAGGAATTGGAGAATTGCGATGTCGGCGGCATTGGCGGCACGCTGGCGGGCAATGCCCTTTCTCTCGCGGCGATGCGCGCTACACTCACCAAGGTTCTTACCAAAGAAGCCTTCGACCGCATGGTCCCGATGGCTGAGAGGTGGACCGCCGGAGTCGCCAAGGCGATCGCCGACGCAGAACTGCCCTGGCATGTCACGCGCCTCGGTTGCCGCGGCGAATACATCTTCGGGCCCGAACAAAAAAATGGCCAGCAGGCGCACGATGCCATTGATTTTGAGCTTGAGCGATTCATGCATCTGTATGCGATGAATCGCGGAGTCCTGCTTACTCCGTTTCACAACATGGCGCTGATGTCGCCCCAGACAGAGGCGGATCATGTGGACCGGCACACGAAGATCTTCCGAGAGGCCCTGAAAGAACTTACTACTTAGCAGCCGAGGGCCGTATCTTGATACTCTTTTCCTGCTCATGAGACGCATGGCCCTGAGGTTTGCGCTGGCAGTGAGTGCGACCTTCATGCTCGCGGCGTGCGCGACCATTGGTCCACCACAACCGCCCTCATTGGAACTGCCGAAGCCGCCCACAGACTTACGGGCCTCGCGCAAGGGGGAGCGCGTCAACTTGGCGTGGACGATTCCGACCATGACGACCGATCGAGAGACCGTTCGCAACCTTGGTCCAACTCTCATTTGCCGGGGACACGGAGAATTGAGCTCTTGCGATAACCCGCCCGGCAAGATCACAACCCCGATCCCGCCGACAAAGGCTGGCGCTTCTGCCCCGAAGCCTCAAGCGTCGTACACGGACGTGCTTCCCTCCCAATTGGAGAGTGACGATCCTTCCGCATTCATTACTTACGCCGTTCAGGTGCTGAATCTGGATGGCCGGGCCGCCGGATTCTCCAATCAGGTGCATGTCCCGCTGGCTCGCACGCTTCCTTCGCCCCGTGATTTTCGGGCTCGCGTCGCGAAGGAGGGAGTGGTACTCAGCTGGATGGGTGAAATTGCTGCCGTGCCCCCTGCCGATGTGCAGTACGTTTACCGGGTCTACCGCCGCGCGGACGGAAGCAATGAACGAGTGATGGCAGGAGATGTTCCCGCCGGCGTTGAAACCAGCTTTACCATGATCGATGCCAACATCGAATGGCAAAAGACGTACTACTACCGCGCAGAAGCGGTTACCGCAATTCACCGGAGCAGCTCTCAACAGGAAATCGAGGGCGATGACACTCCTGAGATCAGGGTCTTCGCCGACGATGTGTTCCCACCTACGGTGCCGGCGGCACTGCAAGCTGTGTACTCAGGTCCCGGTCAGAAGCCCTTCATCGATCTGGTCTGGGCGCCAGTCACTGATGCAGACCTTACCGGATATAACGTCTACCGCCGAGAAGAAGCGGAGACGAATCCTGTAAAGTTGAATGCGGAATTGATCAAGGCTCCGGCTTATCGTGACGAGAATGTGGCGGCGCAGAAGAAGTACTTCTATTCGGTTGCGGCCGTCGACGTGCGCGGGAACGAGAGCGCGAGATCGGAAGAGGCAAGTGAAGCAGTACCGTAACGAGCAATAAGCCGTGAGCCATGAGCAATGAGGGACACGAGTTGCTCACAGCTCACTGCTCATTTCTCACAGCTCATTTGCAGGAAAGAGATTATGAAATATTGCAGATTTCATTGGAATGGTGAAGCTCACTACGGACTGGTCGAATCGGTGGCGGGGCGCGATTCGATTGTGCGGATCCTGCTCACCCCACCGGAAGAAGCTGACGGCGACATGGAAAGCTTGCGCACCCGGCGCATCGAAGCCATTCCTTTAGCCGAAGCGGCCTTATTGCCACCCGTTCGGCCTTCGAAGATCGTGTGCGTAGGGCGCAACTATAGAGAGCACGCGGCTGAACTGGGGCATGACGTGCCGACAGAGCCGCTGATTTTTTTGAAGGCCACCTCGGCGCTGCTGGCACCGGGAGGAACGGTCCGCCGTCCGAGGCTCTCGCAGCGCGTCGATCACGAGGGTGAACTCGGCGTCGTCATCGGCAAGGCTTGTTACCAACCGCCCGCCGACGCGGACATTCGCCAGTACATCCTGGGCTATACGTGCGTCAACGATGTGACGGCTCGCGATCTACAGAATAAGGACGGCCAGTGGAGCCGGGCCAAAGGATTCGACACCTTTTGCCCGGTTGGGTCGCTGGTGACCGATGAAATTGATCCGTGGGCGGGAATCGGCGTTGAAACGCGCGTCAATGGGGACATTCGGCAGCAGGGTAATACCCGCGATTTCATCTTCGCGCTTGACGTGGTGATTCGCTACATTGCGCAGGCGATGACTCTGTTTCCAGGAGATTTGATTCCCAGCGGTACGCCCCCAGGTGTGGGACCTCTGGTTGCAGGAGATGTCGTGGAGGTCTCGGTGGAGGGGGCAGGAGTATTGAGGAATTCTGTGGCAGATGAGTGATGTATCGTCGACTGCGTTCGAGACTCTTAGCGGAGGTGAAAGAAGAATGTCTATCTGGGGCAACGCTCCTCTTCTAACAATCCTTATCTTCGTTGGGTATGCCGAAGTAACATCCGCAAGAGCAACCAATGCTACTGAAGCCAACAGAGCCCAGATCACGGTCCTCTACGACGCCTTTGGCAATTCACCTCTCCTGCAGAAGGATTGGGGTTATGCAGCCCTGGTCGAATATGGCGGGCAACGCATTCTGTTCGACGCAGGGAACAACCCCGACATCTTGGCACAGAACGTGAAAGCTAAAGGAGTCGATCTTTCGAAGCTGGATTTTGTTGTAATGTCGCACCGCCACGGCGATCACATGGGAGGGCTTCCCTATGTCCTGAAGGTCAACCCTCTGGTCAAGATATACGCGCCAAAAGAAGGGTTCGGCGTCTACGGCGGGGATTTGCCTGGGACATTCTTCCGCAAGGACTCTTCACTCTCCGCAGACCAGCGCTATTTCGGCGGCAACCCGCCAGAGACGATGCATTTCGGTTCGGCTTGGCCCGGTGCCAACTTTCAATTGATTGACAGGAATATTGAGGCCGCGCCCAATATCCATTTAATTGCACTGGTCTCAGACAAGCCAGGCACGATGGAACTGCGAGAGTTATCGCTCGCCATCAACACGCCCGAGGGTATCGTGTTCATCGTCGGCTGTTCGCATCCGGGAATCGATAAGATTGTCGAGGCGGCCAGCTCCATCAACTCGCATGTCTTGTTCATTGCAGGAGGTTTGCACCTAGTTGTCGCTAGCGATCAGGACATAGAAAAGATCGTCACTGCGCTGCATGATAATTTCAAAGTGGGATACATCGCTCCCGGGCATTGCACTGGCGAACCGGCATTCTCAGCCCTGAAACGAGCCTTCGGAGATCACTATATCTACGCGGGAGTCGGTTCAACGCTGATGATCTCTTCCTTGCCCCACTGAAGGCTACTGCAGCCTGAACCTCTCCCGGATCAGCCGCTGCAACCGCGGTTTGTAGAGCAGATCAAAGGCGAGTTCTTTGTCGGGGAACATGGCGAGCGCTGCTTTCTTCGCGCCGGCGGCTAGTTCGGAGGCTTCCGCCAGGGTGAGGTTCGGATCCTGCCCAATCACCGACATGACCATGCTGATCATCAACTGCAGGCGGCGGATCTTTTTTGCCTCTTCCTCCAATTCCCGGCGTGCTTCCTGCTCCGCCAACGGATAACCAGATTCTTTTCCTACATGCCGAGAGACATTCATGCGATCCCCTTTACCCACAACTTTGGATGACGCTCTGCCCTGTGGCGTTGCGCCCGTGAGCCCATTCTGCCTCAATTCTGAAAGAATGCAACCGCCTGAAAGTGCCCTAGTTGGTTAGTCCCGCTGCCGCCACCCGCATCAAGGAATCGGCATCCTTCCTGCAGCACATCTGGAGAGTTCGAGCGCGTCTTAGGAGTAAAATCCTTAGCGGCACCGATTCGGCTTCGGGCCAAGATCCTGAACTGGAGACCCCCATGTCAGAGCCACTGAATCCAACAGCGAGTGTGCCACGCCCCGATCCGAATGAGAAGCTTGTAAAGGTCTTCGACTCCGAACTGGAATCGGAAGCGATGATCGTCAAGGGATTGCTCGAATCGGCGGGAATCGACAGCGATCTTACGGCTGGGGCCATGATCCAGGACATGTTCCCGGGGCTGGGCGGAATGATTATTCTCGTGCGCGAGCAGGATGCCGAGAGCGCTCGCCGGTTGATCGAGGAGTATCGTCAATCGAACCCGCCCACCGATGACGACGAAACGGCTGAGATCGACGTTATTGAAGACCCGCCAAAGTAGCCTTCACCGAGTGGCCATCGAGGCAGAAGGTCACGGCTCCATCGAGATCGGTTCGATAGACGCGAGTTCCCGCCGCCGCGAGCCGGGCCAAAGTTTCAGTGCGCGGAAGACCGAAGGAATTTCTTGATCCTACCGAGATAATCGCGAACTCCGGCCGGGTGGAGTCGATTCAGTCCTGGGTCGTGGCCTTCGCACTGCCGTGATGGCCGACCTTCAGCAGGTTCGCCCTGGGATGTTCGATGGCCGAGATGTGGCGCTCGGTGCGCTTTTCGGCATCTCCTTCGAGCAGCAGCCATGACTGCCCATAACTTAGGCTAAGCACCATGGAGTCGCTGTTTTGTGGCTTGTCGCCAACCGGCCAGTCGCGCGGAGGGAACAATACCCGCAATTTGGTTCCCGCCGAATTCAAACTCGTCTCCCTCCCAGTGGCGCACGATGCTTACTCCTGATGCCTGCGCAGTCGAGATGACGTTTTCCAGGGCGTGACTCGGGGGAAGTAACCCTATCCACAATTCTTTCGGCTGGAAGTTTCTCAAGACCGAGATCACGCCGCCGATGTGATCGGAGTGCCCATGGGTAATGGCCACCGCGTCGAGGTGAGTGAAGCCTCGTTCCCACAGATAGGGCGGGACGACATCTTCTCCGAAGTCGAGTTGCGAGCCGCCGGGGCCAATGGGACCTCCGGCATCGACGAGAAGCGTCTTCCCGGTCGGAGTAATGACTAGGGTCGAATCGCCCTCTCCTACGTCGATTGAGGTGACTTCCATAACTCCTGAGTGTTTGTCGGGACGCGGCGCGACAAGCGCCAAGGCAAGCGACATGAGGAAGACTGCGACCAGTCCCGCGCTGGTCAGGACTATTCTGCGGTGGGCCGTCCACATGGCGAGGATGAGTGACGCAACGGCGAACGTGATCATGACGGCGGAAGGCATCCCGACCCGGAGGTCAGCCAGGTGGAGTCCACCCAGACCTTGAATGGTCCCGCTGATTCCGTTGAGCGCGACGGTCGCAACCAAGACGGGTAGTTTAGCCAACCACAGGGAGACGTATCCCAAGGCGAGCGCGAGCACCGCTGCGGGCATCATCCATTGAGTCAGCGGGACAACGATCAGGTTCGCAGGCAAGCCGATGGTCGTCGCGCGATGGAAGTAATAGGCCATGGGCAGCGCGAGGCCGGCCTGCATCACAGCAGAGATGAGCAGGAGATCCCAGATTGCGAAAGAGGCACGAACCCCGCTACGAACCGACCTTGCCGCCCAGGTGTTTCCGACAAACAAAGCGAGCCTCGCAGAAATTATCTGAAGGTCGAGACGGAACTGTGCCACGCGCGGTGGCAGCAGCACGGCGTGGTCCTTCGAATCCCAATTCGCGAGGGCCTGGCGGTACAGTTGCGAGGTGCGCTCCAGCATCGGGATGCCAATTGCCGCAACGATCAGGACACATAAGAATGTCATCTGGAAGCTAGGGGTAAAAAGCTGCCGGGGATCGAAGACGAGCAGTCCGAACGCAGCCGCTCCCAGCGCATTGGTCATTGCGCCGTCGCGATAGAGCAACCGGGTGGCAAGATAAACGGCGCACATCAGCGTGGCACGCCATACTGGGGCGCCGACTTCGGTGATGAAGGCATAACCTGCGCAGGAGGCTACCGTGAGCAGTGTCGCGGGAACGTCCCCGACGCGAAGTCGGCGCAGCGTCCAGAAGACGACGAACGCGAGAAGGCTTACGTTCATGCCCGACACCACTAGAATGTGATACGTACCGGAGCGCTGGAAGTCGACGCGCGTATCGCGGTCGATGAATGCTTCCTCGCCGATAATCATGGCATCGATCAGCGCCGCCTCGCGCGCAGGCCAAAGTTCGTGCACCTTGGCGATGACGCTAGCGTGCATTCGATTGCGCATACGTTCTATGCGGCTGCCGGCGAATCCGGGGAGCAATTCGACATTCTCGATCTTCGCCGAGCCCAGCGCTGCGATGCCGCGATCCGCTAGGTATCCCTCATAGTCGAAGGCGCCGGGATTGCGGAAATTGCGCGGCGGTTTCAGCTTGACTAGAAAGCGAATTCGATCTCCATAGTGAAATGTCTGTGGCGGTGGCGAGGTCGAGATCAGATCGGCGGGAACGTCCTCATTCGCGCGCGGGCTATAAATATTCGCGCGAATGCCCGAGTGGACCGGCACGATCAGCCCATCGGGAGTTTGGACCTGGTCGCTTTCGAGGTCGAGGGTCTTCCGAAGTTCCCCGAAGCCTCCCGGCTTAACCAGGCCTTCCCGCATCACATGTGCAGTGACCTGAATTTCCCGGCGATCGGCGTAGGGCAGAATGCCCGTGTCGAGGCGGGGTGATGCGGAGCGCATTTGAATATGGAGTGCGCCGCCTAAGAAGAACGTCCCCAGGGCGAGAAGCCAGGCCACTCCGGAACGACGGCTGACAAAGTATCCGGCCGCCGCGCCGAAGACGGCCACAGCTACCAACCACCACACAGGCGGACGCCATTCATACACTCCCGCAACTATGCCCAGAGAATAGGCTCCAGCTGCCCGCAACATCGGCTGCCGCGATGCTTTCAATTGGAAGGCAGGAGGGCCGGACGAGGTGGGAGACGCAATCATCAGAAGGGCTCAAAAATCAGCGGCCCGGTCGCCGAAGAATTGGACCGACCTTAGCGCGCGAGGTGAACGACGCTCTCGAGGTGATACGTCTGCGGGAACAGATCGACCAGGTGCACCTCCTCGATCCGATATCCAGCCGCCACCAGGACTACGAGATCGCGCGCCAGAGTGACCGGGTCGCATGAAACATACACAACGCGTGGCGCGCGCATGGTCACCAACATGCGCGCCACGCGGTCTCCCAGGCCACTTCGAGGCGGGTCCACCACCGCCAGGTCGGGCTTATATGCAGGATGGGGGAGAACTGCGCCCTTCCCGAACCGCCTCGTTTTTGCGCCTTCGGATAAATACTCTTCGATCGTGGCTCGGACAGCCTCTCCGTTCGAGCTCAGATTGTATGCAAGGTCGGCTGTGGATGTCTGTGACGACTCAACAGAAATGATGTGACGCATGTCACAAAGGGCTGTGGAAAACAGGCCCACGCCCGCATACAGGTCGAGCGCCATCTCGCCCGATTGGCCTTGGGTGACGATTTTCACCAGTTCGTCGGTCAAGTACCGGTTGGTCTGGAAGAATGAACCGGCGCTTACCCGATAGGCGGCCCGCGCGGTTCGGTAGGTGAGATGATCGGCGCCTACGGTCAGCAGCTTCTCTTGCGTGCCGGGTACTCCTTTGGGGGCGTCGCGGAAGACAACCACACCGGTGACCTCGGCCGTCGAACTCTGAAAATCCTCCGCCCAGGCTCGCAGGGCGGCGCGGCGGGAGTCTGGCCTCGCCGAAACCTCGACCAGGAGCTGCGTGTCCTCTGCGTTTGCGAAGAACTCAACCTCGTCGACTCCCGGGGGCACTTTTCCATCTCGGCCACTCTGCCAGAGCGCGGCGATGCCCCGGTTGATCAGCGCCGAACTGATCGGGCACTCCTCCACCGCTAGCAGCTCGTGCGATGCCATCTTGAAATATCCTGCTCTGAACGCGGGCACGGTTTGTACTTGCAGCCGCGAGCGATTGCGGTAATTCCAGGGCGGCGAGGGATGAACCTGTATATCGACAGACAGATCCAGTTTGGCGGTGCGCTTCAGCGTCTCGGGCAAGATTTCCTTCTTGATCTCGAGTTGATGTTCGTAGCTTGAGTACTGGTAGTGGCAGCCGCCGCAGCGTCCGAAGTGGGGGCAGTCCGGTTCGATTCGATGAGGCGACCGCTCGAGGATCGATTCCGCCTGCGCCCTTGCGAAGCCCGGCTTCTGCTCGGTGAGTGTAGCCTCAATCTTCTCTCCGCTCAGCACGAACGGAATGAAGACGGCTTTGCCGCGGCCTTTCTCGTCGGCGGGCAGGTGAGCTAATCCATCGCCACCGTAGATCATTTTTTCGATTGTGAGGAGCAAGAGGTGATTCTAACTGACGGCTCAGAGCGCTCGTCCCGCCGCCGCTCCCGAAGCCCATGCCCACTGGAAGTTGAAGCCGCCAAGATGTCCGGTCACATCGACAACTTCTCCGATGAAATACAGGCCTGGAACTTTGCGGCACTCCATGGTCTTCGCGGAGAGTTCGTCGGTCTCGATTCCTCCGGTGGTCACTTCTGCTTTCTCGAATCCTTCGGTGCCCGAGGGACGAATGCTCCAACAATGAACATGGTGCTCGAAATCGGCGAGAGCGGCGTTTGTCCACACGGTGGGCGCGTGGTGTTCCAGCCAGCGGTCGGCGAACCGGGCGGGGAGGATCTTCCTCAATTCTGACCGGAGAGCGGTCACGTTCCGGGGAACTCTAGGGTCGTGCAACGAATCAGTCACCTCGCGGCCTGGCGCCAAATCGATGTTCACCGGAAGCGACTTCTCCCAATACGAGGAGATCTGCAGGATCGCGGGGCCGCTCAGGCCGCGGTGAGTGATCAGCATCTTCTCGCGAAATTGCTGCCCATCGCACGACACGACGACGTCGGCGGAAACACCTGCCAAGTCGCAGTAACGCGAGCAATCGGACTGCGCGAGTACCAGGGGAACCAGTCCCGGGCGCGGCTCGCGAATCTTCAGCCTGAACTGCCGCGCCAGATCATAGCCAAACGACGTTGCACCGATTTTCGGAATGGACAGGCCGCCGGTGGCGACCACCACAACGGGCGCGCTGAATTCGGCGGTCGCGGTTCTGACCTTGAACTCGGTTTCGCGGATCACTTCGCGAATCTTTGCGTTCAGGACGATGGTGACATTCGCCGACCGGCACTCCTCTTCCAGCAGGGTGACGATCTCTCGTGCCGAGCCGTCGCAAAACAGTTGTCCAAGCGTTTTCTCGTGATAGGGGATGCGATGTTTTTCGACGAGCGCGATGAAGTCGGCAGGCGTGTAGCGCGCCAAAGCTGATTTCGCGAAATGCGGATTGGCGCTAATAAAATTCTCGGGCGAGCAGTGATTGTTAGTGAAGTTGCAGCGACCGCCGCCTGAAATCAGAATCTTCTTGCCGATCCGGTCGGCGTGTTCCAGCACCGCGACGCGGCGTTCCCGTTTGCCTGCCTCAATGGCGCACATCAGGCCGGCCGCTCCGCCTCCGAGAATCAACGCGTCAAATTTATGGATCACAGGCGATCACATATAAAACAGGCTGAGCCGGGGCAGTTTGTATTTCTCGAGGAGTCTCTTTTGCACATACTGCTTCTGCAATTGATCGATCTGCGGACCAGACATCTTCCGGCGGTACGGCGCCAGGTCGCGATCCGCCTCCGCGCGAACGCTGACGATCTCCTCATCTGACGTCGAGGTCAGCAGTGCCGCGAAGAGCTTTTCCTCGAGCACGGTCAGACGCCGCTCCAGTTCCTCCAGGCGTCCGCCTGATTTGCCAGCGGCCTGTGCAGCCAGCTCGCGCAAAGTCTTGGCTACATTCGACACGACGACTTGCGCCACCTTAGCGGTCTCGGGAATTTTCGCGGCGTCAAGTTCGCTGGCATTGCGCTCGAGGAACGCCGAGATGGTTTCCGACTCAAATCCCTGATTCGCACGAGGCCGCTCGGCAATCGCTGCCGCGCCTACCGCCGCCTCCTTCATCTCCTCGGCCGACGCCAGCACCTCTTGCGAACAATATGCCAGGCTGTTGATCTTCTTGGTCTTCGATGGACGCTGATCGTACTTATCAAAAGCCGCATCGATCCCGCGCAGCACCGCGGCCAACGGAATGCTCGCGTCTTTCCAGGTTTCGATCAAGGCCCAGTCGAGTGTGGAGAGCAGCAGTCCTCCGCCGCGGCGTCGCAAGTAACGCTCCTCGACTTCAGTAAAGTAATTGAAGTAATTTTCCACGGCGGGTCAGCGAGCGGCGCGAGGCGCGGGAGCGCCAACCTTTCCATCGCCATTCGAAGATTTGTGCGCCGGATTTTTGCCTGAAGCTTTTGACGTCGACTTTGTACCCGTCTTTGTTACCGCGTCCTTCCGCCCCACGGCGTTCCGCTCCCAGATAATGCGCAGCCCTTCGAGCGTGAGGAAGTCGTCCACGTGATTGATGTACTTTGAGCCTGTGCCGATCATGGGGCCCAATCCGCCAGTCGCGAGCACGCGCGTCTCCTGACCGAGTTCGGCCAGTAGCAGTTCCAGGATTCCATCGACCAACCCGAGATATCCGTAGTACAGGCCAGACTGCAGGCTGCCCACGGTATTCGATCCGATCACCCGTGCGGGCTTACGAATCTCCACGCGGGGCAATCTGGCCGTACGCTCGAAGAGTGCGTCTGCCGAAATGCCGATCCCGGGGCAGATCACGCCGCCAAGGTACTCACCCTTGGCCGAAACGCAATCGAAAGTCGTGGCCGTTCCGAAGTCGACGATCACGCACGGACCGCCATATTTGTCGAAAGCCGCAACTGCGTTCACAATTCGATCCGCGCCAACTTCCGCCGGATTGTCGTAGTGAACAGGCATTCCAGTCTTGACGCCAGGCTCAATCAAGAGCGGCCGCAAGTTGAAATACCGCTCGCAAACCTGCCGCAGAACGGGATCAAGCGGCGGCACCACCGACGAAACCACAATTCCCTGAATCCCCTTGGATTCCAGCCCCGCCATGGAAAACAAGTTGCGAAACAGCACTCCGTATTCGTCGACGGTGCTGGTGCGAGAGGTCGCCACACGCCAGTTCGCGACAAGACGCTCGTAGCGAGGCGGTTCCTCGGCGTCGCCTCCAGGCTGCGCTTTAGCCAAGGAGGCGAAGACACCTAGCACCGTGTTCGTATTGCCTACATCAATGACAAGAAGCATGATGACTTCGTGCACTTGGAATCGGTGTTCAGCCATCGTGAACTCGGATTGGCTGTATGCCAAGTGCTGAGAACCGGTCTCATAAATAGTTCCTGGACCCGGCTGTCTAGCCGGCAGGGCTAAAGCCCTATTTTTATTGGCCTGAATGGCACGGCTGAAGCCGTGCCCTACCCACAACTATTTATGAGATCAGTTCTGACGCTACCTTTCCCTCACCGTCCCGCTCAAAATTGTCTGCACTCCATGCGGCGTCCGGACCTGCAAGAAGCCGCGCGGATCCAGCCCTTCCGTCGTCCCTTCGAATGCGGAGCCGTTTTCTTCGATGCGAACGCGTTTTCCCAGCACCCACGAGGAGTTCTCCGCAAAGCGCTGCAGAATGGATTCTTTCGAGTCTGCATCGTCGACCAGTTGTCTATACTCACGGTCGAGTGATTTTAACAAAGCGCCAGCAAGCTCCACGCGCGACCACTCGCTGCCGGTTGCGAGCCGAAGCGAAGTTGCCGGCAGATCCTTGGGAAAGCTCGCCTGATTCACATTGATGCCGATACCTACCACGATGTAACGCGCGCGCGTGGCCTCGGCATTCATCTCGGTGAGGATCCCGCAGACTTTCTTACCGCTGAGCAAGACGTCATTCGGCCACTTGAGATCCACCTCGACACGGGAGTCAACCTCGTGAATCGCCGACCGCACCGCCAGCCCTGCTGCTAAGGAAAGCGCCAGAATATCCGAGGGCGGCAAGGCCGGCCGCAGGATCACCGAACAATAGATTCCGGTAGATTGCGGAGACTGCCACGAATTGGCTCCGCGCCCGCGGCCCGCGGTTTGCTCTTCAGCGAGAAACACGCTGCCTTCTGGCGCGCCTTCCGCGGCAGCAGCCATGGCGGCGGTGTTGGTCGATCCAATTTTGTAGAAGTGATGAAGGTGCGCATCGAAAATCGTGCGACGCACGAGCGGTCGAAGAATCTCGGGCAGCAGGAGATCTGGAACCGAACGCAGCTGATAGCCGGTCGCGGGATGTCCCGCGACATCTACACCCATACCGCGAAGTTGCTGAATCAGCCGCCAGACTTCCGAGCGGCTCGAAGATATCTCATCGGCGATCTTCGTCCCGCTGACGACAACCGTGGCATGTTCCATCAGCAGGCTCACGATGTGGCCGAGCCGCAGATCGGTGGGCTGTTGTGGCCCAGACTTGCCGTGAGCCGCAGGATGAGGCGCCGCCGTCTTATGCTCGCGAATTTTACCCTTCTTGACGATGCCGGAATTATGCGCGCATCTCCGGCAAACAACAAATGCCGCGCTACTGCGCTGTCTCGGTGAAGGTCACCTGCGGATGCCCGAGCGCGTATTGTCCCTCTGCCGTCACGTGCACTGTCCCCGCCGTGGATGGCAGCGTAAGCACAACCGAGGCCTTCCCAGTCGAATCCGTCGTGACGATGCGGCTCGAAAGCAGCCCGGAGCTGGCCGTAAAGAACACCGTGCCTCCGGACGCGCTTCCGCCCGACTGCCCAGGACTCAACGTCACACTGAGGGTGAGCTGGCTTCCCGCAGCACCCTTCTGCTTATCACCGGTTTTCGTAAGGCTCGCCGGAGAATTGCCCACAAGAATCCATCCTCCCTGTTGCTGCGCGACGCCGTTGGTGTCCGTGCTCGGCACACTGTAGTGATAGAAGTCGGGCGTGCTTCCCGCCGTCACCGTGATTCTTCCGCTGTGCCCGGCACTCAAAGTCGGCTGCGACACGACAAGGCTGATGCCGCTGTCGAAGGTTGGCGTTCCAAGCGTTACAGTGGCCGTTCCCGATGTGATCTTCGGGCTCAGCGTCACTTTGTTGCCGGACGCAACCATCGTCGTGTCCGGATTCAAGTCCCACTCGGCGCCCGGCATCTGCGATGTCCCGGTCACTGCCAGCAAGGTCGCGGAATACGGGGCGAAGGTCATGCTGGGGGACCATGCCGAAGTCGTTGAAGCGACAATCTGCTTGGGATTCGTCGACGACAGAGTGTACTTAGTTACCTGCTGGGGCGCGAATCCATTGAAAGAGAACTGCACTTGATCCGTATTCGAAGGGTCTTTATTCAGCACGAGTAAGGTCATGGCGGTGCCAGTCGAATTTAGGGACGCGTAGCTGCTGAACAGATTCGGATCGCCATTGTTCGTAGCGGAAATCGAAGTGGTGCCGAATCCGTGATGCTGCCCGTCGTAATTCGTAAACAACTTGAGCGCGAGATAGTTGGGATTGGCCGGCACCGGAGCGACCCAACGCGAGGCCAGATACACGCGGTCACGGCCGAGAATGCCGTAGGCGTCCGCGTCGCCGAGCGCCGTCGAGAAGTCCGACTCGCCAGCGAATGCCGCGCTCCATTCCGTGAAGCTGATGGGCGTTCCGGGATAAATCATGTTCGCAGTCGCACGCACGCGCGGAATGCGGAACGGGATCGTTTTGTTGGGCTGCATGAAGGTCGCCCAATTCTGATTGATGGAACCCGATTCGCTTACGTATGTGGGATCCCAGTAATCGCGATAGATGCGCGTGGCCAATGCCTGTTTCTGCGCCGTAGTCCAGGTCGAAGTGTCGGGACTATCGGGATAGGCGTGAACATCCAGGACATCCACCGACCGCGTCTTGTCGCGCTTATCTTCCCAGTAGACTTCATTGAGCCACCACGGCAGCAGGTCGATTCCGGCGTGCGCCCCTTTGTCGTTGCCGTTCGCGCCATTCCAGTAGAACCACCAGCAGCAGCTCACCGGACCGAGCCGCAGCGCCTTGGGGTCCCAGCCCTTCAGCTTGCGTGCTTCGGTGACGAAGGTGTCGCGCATTTCGTTGTAAGCCGTGGGCGAAGGATGCACGTCGCGGTGGGTGCCGCCCCAGATGTCGATCTCGTTATCCATGTCGTAGAAGTGAGGCGCGGTGCCGAACGCCGTTGCCAGCGCTGCGGCCCATTGATTGCGATACATGCTGCCCGGAGGATCGCTAGTTCCGGGCTGGTCGAGTAAAGGAACATTGGCATCGTTCGGATTGGCGGTCAGCGTCGTGCTGCAATCTGTCTTCAAGCCATTCCCCGCGTCCGTATTGAAAGGGTCGACGGAGCACTGCGCACCGTACTTTGCCACCGAGAAGCTCCAGCGACCGTTCGATCCGTTTTCCGCGCTCTGCGCCACCCACGGAAGCATCACCATTGTCATGAGCGGATGGCTCCCTGCCTTCTTCACGTCCGTTATGAATTTCGCGGAATCCGCGTCTCCGATTTCGGTGTAATTGAAGTCTTCGTAGTAGTAGTCATTCGCCGCGTTGTACGTGAAGAGCTTCCAGTTGTAGCGCGAGGTGGCGTTGCCGCCCCAACGCACCAAGGTCAGGCCGCTGTCGGTAATCGTGGGCGCATCTTGTGGATATGCGCCTCCGTAAACGTAAGAGCTGATCGGGTGCCGGTTGCTGAGTGCGTCGACCGTGACGTTGATGTTCGCGGTACCGGGCGAGGCAGTTGAAGAAGAGTCCATTTGAGCTGGAGCGGCTTGTACTTTCGTTTCCGGACTGCCGGCATGAGAGGCAGTCACGACGAGCAGAGTTAGACAGAGCGAGGCAAGCGAACGAACGTAGGGGTACATAAGGGGGAGGACCTCCGTTGAGGCGAGTCTAGCTCGGGTTTACGAAGGAACGCGCACAGAAGTGCATCGCCTTCGGAAATCCGGAACTGCAGTCGGGGCTTAATCCCGCGGCGATGCTAAAACCTTAAACCACTAAGGACACGAAGGATGAGATTTCCTTCGTGTGATTTGGTGCTGTTCGAGGTTCCGACTCGTCTCAAGCGGGCGCTACACGCATGCTCATGTCAGCTGCATGCGTCGAGTGCGTGAGAAGTCCTACAGATATGAAATCCACGCCGGTGTCGGCATAGGCGCGAACGTTTTCCAGGCGAATCCCTCCCGAGCACTCAATCGGGATGCGGCCGCCGGATTTCCTCTCATCCAACGTTGAGCAGCGTTCCACCGCGCGCCGCACGTCCTCTGGGGACATGTTGTCGAGGAGAATCGCTTCCGCGCCGTTGGTCAACGCAATTTCCAACTCGTCGAGCGTCCGCACCTCGACTTCAATGGGCTGTGAGCCTCGCCGGTTGCGGTGGGCGCGCTCGAGAGCAGGCGCGATCCCGCCGGCCAGGGCGATGTGATTGTTCTTGATGAGCACGCCGTCGGAGAGATCGAGGCGATGATTCTGTCCGCCGCCGCAGCGCACGGCATATTTATCGATGACGCGAAGTCCGGGAGCTGTTTTACGCGTGTCGAGAATGCGAGCCCGCGTACCGGAGACCGCCTCGACGAACTTGCGCGTAAGGGTCGCGATCCCGCTCATGCGCTGCAAGAAATTCAGGATCACGCGCTCGCAGGAAAGAATCACGCGCGCGTTGTGGCGGATCACCGCTACGGACTGCCCCGGCCGCAGGCGCACGCCATCGAAAATCTCCGGGTGCGTCGTGACCTCGTAGTGCGCGGTGACGGCTCCGTCGAGAGCGGCGTACACATCGAGGATGCGCGCCACGCATCCGATTCCCGCCAGAATGCAATCCTGCTTGGCGATGACGGTAGCGGCCGCCCGCTGGTTCGGGTCAATGCAGGCATAGCTGGTCGCATCGCGCGTCGCCCGGTCTTCGAGCAGCGCGTTCTCGAGTATTGCCGTGAGTCGTCGTGAATTCCAATCCATAAATGCTCGTGTAGCGACGGGCGCCTCGCCTGTCCCGGCGTGGTCGAAGACCCGCCGGCCCGGTCCACTAACTACAGCCCAATTCTCTCAACTTGCTGGCAGTCTTATCTCGTAAGATTCCAAGCTCAAGCTGTTGTTTTCGCACACCCTCGACAACGTTCTGTGGAGCTCTGCCAACGAACTGAGGGTTATCAAGTTGTTTCTGGTTCGTCCCAATCACCTTCTCCAATCGCTCGAGTTCTTTCTTCAGCCGTTCGCACTCGCTGGCGACATCGACCGTGCGTTCGTAGACAACGTGAATGTCGAACCGGGCCGTGCTGCGCGCTCCGGCAACGTTGGCCAGCGAATTCTTCACGAAAGTAGTTTTCTCCACGCTGGCCAGTCGTTCCAAAGCGCCACGGTTGTGCTCGATCATCGTGCGAATCTCCGGTTCATGGGCGAACACTTCGACCGGCACTTTGATCTTCGGTTCGACTTTCAATTCCGCGCGCACATTCCGGATGTTCACGATCAGATCCTGCAAGATCGCCATCTCGGTTTCCGCAGAGAAATCAAACTGCTTCTCATCTGCCTGTGGATACGCCGCCAAGGCAATCGACTTGATCGCCGGCTTGCCTTCGTGCATCGCCTGCCAGATTTCTTCGGTGATGAACGGCATCACCGGATGAAGCAGCCGCAGCGACGCGTCGAACAAGTTGACCAAGTTCTCGCATGCAATCTCCGCAGTGCTCTTATCGGAACCTTCATCGAAGTTCAGCCGGGGTTTAATCAGCTCCAGGTACCAATCGCAGAACTCTCCCCAGAAAAAGTCGTAAATACTGTTCGCGGCCTCGTGAAAGCGGTAGGTGGCCAGCGCATCGTTGACATTCGCCGCAACGCGATTGAAGCGGGAGAGAATCCAGCGGTCCTCGAGGGTAGCGACCGTGAAGCCGCTCACTCCCATTTCGGGGTCGGGGCTGCCGGGACATTGTCCCGGCCGGACAGCCGGGGGCGGCTGTCCCCACACAAAGCCGAGGCGATCCACATTCATGAACATGAACCGCGCCGCGTTCCAGATCTTGTTGGCAAACGCCCGGTAGCCTTCGGTCCGGCTCTCGTTGAACGCAATGTCTGTCCCCGGAGCAGCCATCGCGGCCAGCGTGAAGCGCGTTGCATCAGTCCCGAAACGTTCAATCACATCAAGAGGATCGACCACGTTTCCCTTGGTCTTCGACATCTTCTGCCGCTCAGCGTCGCGCACCAACGCATGGATGTACACCTCTCGAAACGGCACGCTGTCGTTTTTCTTGTCGGCCCAGCCGCTGGCCTTCTTGATCGCCGGATCCTGCTCGTGCCCCTGCATGAAGTGGCAGCCGAACATGATCATGCGGGCGACCCAGAAGAACAAAATTTCGTACGCCGTGATCAGCAGCGTGGTCGGATAAAACACCGCCTGATCCCGCGTCTTCTCCGGCCATCCAAGCGTGGTGAACGGCAGCAATCCCGATGAGAACCAGGTATCCAAAACGTCAGGCACCTGCTCGAGTTTCTCGCCGCTGCATTTCGTACACTTCGACGGCGCCTCGCGCGCGACAATGACTTCCTTGCACGAGCCGCAAGTCCACGCCGGAATGCGATGTCCCCACCACAACTGCCGCGAGACGCACCAGTCGTGGATGTTGTTCATCCAGTTCAAATAGATGGTGCTGTAGTTTTCGGGGACGATCGTGATCTCACCGCTCTCGACGGCCTCTCTGGCACGATCGGCCAGCGGCTTGATCTTGATGAACCACTGTTCCGACAACCGCGGCTCGATGATCGTGCCGCAGCGCTCGCACTTGCCGAGCGACAAAGCATGTTCTTTCTCACCGACCAGATATCCCTGCTCCCGGAGATCGTGCAGCACGCGCTTTCGCGCCTCGAAGCGGTCGAGCCCCGCGTAGGCGCCCGCGTTCGAGTTCATGTGCGCGTGCTCGTCCATGACATTGATCTGCGGCAGATTGTGGCGCTTGCCCGCCTCAAAGTCGTTGGGATCGTGCGCCGGCGTCACCTTCACGGCGCCGGTGCCAAACTCCGGCTGCGCCAGTTCGTCGGTGATGATCGGGATTTCGCGATTCATCAGCGGCACCAGAACCTTCTTCCCATGCAGATGCGTGTAGCGCTCATCCTTCGCGTTCACCGCGATCGCCGTATCGCCCAGAATCGTCTCGGGCCGCGTGGTGGCAACCGTAATGAACTCAGGCTTTCCTGAAGAGGAGACGCCGATCACCGGATAGCGCACTTCCCACAGCTTTCCCGCGACATCCTCGTGCTTCACTTCGAGATCAGAGATCGCAGTCCCGTGCCACGGGCACCAGTTCACAATGTAATTCCCGCGATAGATCAATCCTTCTTCATACAGGCGGACAAACACCTCGCGCACCGCGTGCGAGAGATTGTCGTCCATGGTGAAGTACTCGCGGTCCCAGTCGACCGACGCCCCGAGCCGCTTCATTTGGTCGAGGATCGCGCCGCCATACTCGCGCTTCCATTCCCAGACACGCTCCACAAACTTCTCGCGCCCCATCTCGCGCCGCTTCTTGCCCTCTTTCTCGAGCTGCTTCTCGACCATCATCTGCGTGGCGATGCCGGCATGGTCAGTCCCCGGCAGCCACAGCGTGATGAATCCGCGCATGCGATGCCAACGCACGATGATGTCCATCTGCGTCTGATTCAGCATGTGTCCCATGTGCAGCCGCCCGGTCACGTTGGGCGGGGGCAGCAGTAGGGTGAACACGGGCCGATTTTCGCCTTCAGGCGGCGTAGGGACTGAAAAGAGTTTTTCCTTGATCCAGTAGTCGGCCCAGCGCATTTCAATTGCGCCCGGCTCGTAGGCTTTAGGAAGTTCGTGCGGCATAGAAAGCAGTCAGCACTCAGCGGTCAGCAATCAGCCGGTTGAAAGCGTTGTTCGCGGTCCAACTAACGGCTGAGTGCTGAAAGCTGAGTGCTCTTCTGATCTTACAGGCGTGAGAAAAGAAGGGTCAAACTTGGCGGGGGTATATGTGTATGTGATGTCGAGATGTACACACCCCGAGGTGTGGTGATTTCAGGGCAGAACAGCTCTTGATCAGCGTCAGAACAGCCCCGCGGAACAGTGTCCCTTTTGTTGTCAGGGCGGAGCGCGGAGCGCCGATGATGCGGTCGGCGGGATCGCCGGGATAATCGCTCGGAATTTGAGCCGCGAGGGTAGGGGTGCCCCGACCCCCATCGTGAGATTACCAGGAGTAACGAAGGACATTCTTAGAGCGAACGACGGAGGGTTCCCGGCGGAATCAGCTTTACGAGCCTGGTGGACCTGTGATAAAAAGACGCGACCCGCCCGTAGCCGTTCGAAAGCCGCGGACCGCGCGGTCTGACTCGGGCGGATGGAAGTCTACGGATCGCGGGTTTTTCCCTACCGAACCCAAGGGCCCTCAATTCAAAAATTGGAGAGTCCCATGCCAAGAAAAAAGTGGATGTTCAACGCCCTGGCGGTGTTGCTTGTGGCCGCAACCATGCCAAGCATGTCACAACAAAGTGCCACTCCTTCTGGGAAAAACATCCCAGCCACCTACGTTCCTCTTCTGGAAGCTCGCAAGGCTTTGCAAACCGGCAAAAGCACATCGATCCGGCAAAAGACGATTCGGGCCGCTTCTAGCACCGCGATGACCGAAGTGAAGGCCGAGTCGGATGACTCCGGACGGCTGCCACTGTGGACCTTCGATGCATACTCAGCGAGGGATGGTCATCACCATCTCGGAGCGATGGTCGGAACCGATCCCTTCAACCATCCGGGTACGAGCAAGGTTCCGGCCCAGATCATCCCGCTGATTCTGAAGATGCACTCAGTGGCCGTGAGCGTCGACTCCACTACCGGCGTTATCACAACCAAACCGGGTAAGGTGACCTTCGATCCTACCCAACCGGACAATAGCTGCTTGGCCGCGCCCAATAGCGTTCCGGCAACGTTGTTGGGTCAATCACCCATCTTCAACGCCGCACCCTTCTCGTTCGGGCCGACTTTTGTTGGGAACACTCAGTATATCGATGCCTTCCAGCGAGGGAATTTCTATCAGGTGCTGGGTGAGAATCTCGCCAGCTATCACCTGCTTCTCGATCCCGTGAACACCCTGCGCGGAGTTGAAATTGATTTGGCGTCGCCGGCGTTGGGGGTCGCAGTCACCGATCCGAATTTCTTTGGTCCGCCAGCGTTCTGCGCGCCCATGGGACTGGTTGACTTTTACTGGTTGGATTTCTACCTCAACGACCGGGTCCTGCCTGCGCTGCGAGATCACGGTGTTAATCCCGGAACGCTACCGATGTTTATGATCTACAACACATTCGAAGGCGCACCGGCCAACAACATCTTTAGCTGCTGCGTACTGGGATATCACTCCTTTGGCGGATTCCCCACACCCACACAAACCTACACGCTGGTTGACTTCGACACTACCGGAGCACTTGGGGCACCGTTTGAGAACACAGTGGTCACTGCCCATGAGCTTGGAGAATGGGCCAACGATCCCTTCGGCATCAACCTCGTTCCACCGTGGGGCGGCACCGGTCAGGTATCTGGATGCCAGAGCAACTTGGAGGTCGGTGACCCTCTGACGCCAACCAACATGCCCCCGGTAACCATGCCGAACGGGTTTAGTTATCAGTTGCAGGAGCTGACTTTTTTCTCGTGGTTCTTCGGAGGTCCGTCGATCGGTGCCAATGGATGGTACTCGAATAACGGCACCTTCCTCAGCGATGCCGGCCCTCCTTGCTTGTATGACTAAGAAAAGGGGACGGGAAAGGCGGGTGGGCCACCCGTCCCGCTGACAACGCGACTATGATTCGCGCGCCCGACTCGCCTTACCTGTGTACTCGATGGGTGTCTGACGCGTTGCATCCAGATCGTCGCCCTCCTCCCAGCGCCGGTCAACTTCCTTCCCGATGCTATGGTGTTTGCCTCCAATTACGTGAGGCCTCAGCAGGCGACCGCGTGTTTTCTGCTGGCAAGGTTCGCCGGGCAGACAGCAATTGCAGACCGAAATGAATAGAGCAGATCTTGATCCAAAATCAGAACGGGGCACTTCGCGCACGGGAGTTGGCCAACACGCCAGAGTTCGCTCATGCCCAGCGGCAAAGAAAGAAGGTGGAAGCCTTGTTCGCGGAACTGAAGAATCTGATCGGACTGCGCCGCCTACGCTTGCGGCGATTGAGGTTTGTTCGAGAGCAGTTCTTCCTGGCAGCGGCGGCCCAAAACGTCAAACGTCTGGTGCGTTCCTCAGCCGACCGACAACGCCTGCTCTGCCTGCCACCACTTAGTCGAACTCAGTGAGGAGAAACTCGACCACCCCACACTCGCAGCCGAACCAACGCTCCGTTGCCCTACTTTTTCAACACCCACGCCTGATTTCGACAGCTACTCGTGAGCCGCCGTGTTGTGAACCGATTGCCGAGCCTGACGTGAGGCTCGGGCTGCCAACCACGACAACACGAGCGCGACGTTGCCAACGTTCAGCACTGCTACGCTTCTGTACGAGTCCATCAGCGGCAGAGACAACAGAGCACAAATGGCGGCAAGGACAAGAGAAGCCCGGTCAATTCGGTTGATGCGGGGTTTGCCCGATGCAAAACGGATGCACAAGATGCTCATTGCAAACAAACTGGCGGCTACACCGAGCGTGTGAAGCGGCGACACGCGCAATGAACTGACTAATAGAGTTCCTCCTAACAACCGCAATGCGGCATAGGCGATGAATCCAACGAATCCCGTAGCCCAAAACCTGACGGTAAACACCATCACGACGATGCTGAGGGTGATGAGCAGCCAGCCAATGACTATTTCAGACGAACTCGCCGCTTCTTGGACCAATGCGCAGCCGGATAAAAAAGCCGCCGCGATGCAAAATGCAGCCACGAGTTTACCCGCGATCAGAAATCCAGACTTAACCTGCTCCTTCACTGGCCGTCTATCGTTTCTCACGTCGCTAATTCTATGGCTCTGGGCCTCTAAACCCAATAGTTGGCTAAAATCCTCATTTCACTCATCATGCCCCTGCCGGAAGGGTTCTGAGCGTAATTGATTCCATAACAATGCCGGCTCCCCGACCCGAGTAAGCTTGGTGGTGCCAAACCAACCATGAAGGCTCGGGTAGAAAGGAGCCGGACCATGATCATTATAGGATGCGATTATCACCCGGGCTT
>Ga0210403_10000512_pt1 | contig 40354 bp, 25 predicted proteins | sample IncBWC19MmetaG_FD_150863 | JGI IMG/M metagenome (GOLD analysis project Ga0210403, IMG submission 150863) | Forest soil microbial communities from Barre Woods Harvard Forest LTER site, Petersham, Massachusetts, United States - Inc-BW-C-19-M | ecosystem: Environmental > Terrestrial > Soil >...
CTTTCATAATGCGTTACGTGGACGAGAATCGCCTCGTGCGGAGTTTTGGCGAAGGACAAGTCTTCATGGCGTTCTATCGTAAAACACGCGTAAAACTGTTTTCAAAATTAGCTGTTACAACGATTAAAAACTGCGTTTTTGCTAGTGTTTTGGTGAACCGGGGAGGACTCGAACCTCCAACCCGTTGATTAAGAGTCAACTGCTCTACCATTGAGCTACCGGTCCACAGATAGTTTTTAATTTTACATTGGACGCGGATTTTTGTCGAACTGCTTGGATACGGGCTGATAAGGCTTGATGACTCGGTTTGCTGGTGAGACAGCTCCGCTTGGCGGTGCCGCTCCTCGTCAGGGCTGTAAAATCGCACAGGGATGAATGTCGGTGCTTACTTGGCGCGGAGTTGTGCGGCTAAGTCGCGGGCGACCTGGCGGGCGCGCGGGAGGTCGGCGGGGTCGAAGGAGATGGCCGATACGCGGGCGTGGCCGCCGCCGCCGAATTTCTCAGCTAACGAGGCAAGATTTTTGTCGGCGGTGGCCTGGTTCCAAGGGTTGGTGCCGAGCGAGACCTTTGCGCGGACGGCAGAGGAACTGACGCTTACGGAGTAGACACAATCGGGATGGAGGAGATAGGGGATGAATTTGTTGTAGCCCTCCAGGTCGAGATCACTGACATCGAAGAAAATTACGCCGTCGACGGCCTCGGCGCGCTGTCGAAGAATCTCGATGGATTTGCGATGACGTTCAAGCAAAGGGCCCAGGTGTTTGGCAACGAAGGGAAGCTTGACCATTTCGGCCATCGGGCGATAGGCGAGCTCGGGGATTATGCGGGCGGGCAAGCCGTCTTCGGGAGCGGCTTCGATGACCAGGCCTAGCTGCGTGGCCGGCTCAGTGAGCTCGACGGCGGATTCTGGCGTGGGATACTGGGCGCCATCGATGATGTCACCCCAGTGAATCAGTTCCTCGAGCGGCTTGGTGTCGAAGGCGAATTTTTCTTTGGCAATCGTGGCGATAAGTTTTGTGCAGGATTTGTAGTCCGGCTCGTAAAACATGTGCGGACCGGGATGATTGCGGAAGTGCTCGGCGTCCGCAGGCGTGAGGAACGCGCTTTGATGGTGGTCGAACCACCAGGTGACTTGGGGGGAGTTCGAGTACTTGAAATCCACGATGGCGTTTTCGTCGCCATCGAAAAGGCCGGGAGTCCACGGCTGCGAAGCGCGATGGGTCATGCCGGTGAAGCCGAATTCCGCCGCGGGATCGAATTTTTCCCTGTAAAACCGGTAGAAAAGAGCGGCGGAGGCGGTCCCATCAAAACAACGGTCGTGGAAGCACAGCCGTACGCGGGTCATGTCGTAGCGATGACACCTTTCGTTTTTTCTGCCTTGGCAAGGCAGGGACAAAGCCCTTTAGGGTGGAGGGCCGCGAAAAAGAAGTCAAGTGGAAAGCGCGGATGAGAAGGACCAAAAAACAAGAGAGCCGCCCGGCAGAACCGGACGGCTCTCGAAAGACGACAACTTCGGCAGCTCCTACTTGTTGACCATCTTCTCGACAATATCTCCGATGATCGGCAGCTTGAATTTCTCGTGCGAGAAAGCTTTGTACATAAGGAATATCCAAGCCACGAAGACAGCCAGCCCAAAGACAGGGAAGATGATCAAGCCGAGGAGGCCGACGATTGGTATGTGAGCGATGATAAGCCAGACAATCCACAGAGCAATCCAAATGGGGAAGATGGATATGTTGAAAGCGATGGATTGCGCGCCATGGAATCTTACAAAAGGACGCTTGTCGATGAGCAGGAAGATAAGACCGGTGATCCATCCAACAAGATAGCAAAGAAATCCGGCGATGTTTTCTTCCATTCCTGCTGTAGGGTAATCGGCAGCGGCAGCGCCGGGAGCGGCGACCGCTGCGCTCTGCGCCCCACCTAGCGAGGCGCCCTGAGCGGCGCCGCACTTCGGACAAAATGATGCATCACCTGCATCCTGACCACACGCTTTGCAAAACGCCATGAACACACCTCCCGGAGGGTTCGACTGTGGGCGGAGAGTAACAAAAGCGGGATGCCAGAGCAATCGCTAATTGTGAATGCAGAGTTGCGAAATTTGTTGACGTAGGGGAGGGGCGCCGGAGCGTCCTCCCTTTCCGCATCGAAGTTGCGTTTGGCACGAGCTACTTCTCGCTTTTTTCCTGCTTTTCCGCCGCCGGGGCAATCGCGGGGATGTTGGCTTTCTGGATGGCGGCGTTGAGACCGGCGAGATCCTTGGATTGGATTTCGTGCCACGCGGTCAACTGGGCTTCGAGGCGCGTATTGAGCTCGTCATAGACGGTGAACGAGGCGGCGGTCGGAGCGGTGTCGGCGCTTTCCACGGTCTCCTGCAGGGCTACCAGCTGGTCGGCCACTTGAATAGGATAGTTGAGCGGGTCCTCTCCGCTCTTGGACTTGGGCTGGACGATTTTTTCTTCGACGGCGTTCATTTTCTTGGTGAGGGCATCTGCCGCGTCGATGATGGGCTTTGCGCTTGGGTCTGCGGAGAGACGCTTCTTCAGAGCATCAAGCTGGGCGCGCACGCTGCGAATTTGATTCACGGCTTCGTGCCCAGCAGTCACGCGGTCGCGGATACGCAGCGCGAGCTCTTGCTGCTTCTCAAGGTCGGCTTCGGACGCTGTTACGCGCGGATCTTTGATGAGCTCAAAACTGGCAGTCGACGATTTACCAGCGACGGTCAGTTTGATCTGGTACGTGCCCAGGGCGACGAGCGGACCTTCCGGGCGGCCCCCCCAGCCTACCGCGCCGGGAACCTTGGTTGGAGACTCCGAGTGCAAATCCCAGACAAAGCGGTTCAAGCCCACTTCGGCGGGAAGCTCTTCGCCGGGCCTGCTGATGCCAAATTCCTCTTCGTCTGGAGAAGCGCCTTCAGCGGTTTTTTTGCTTGAGTATTTGCGAACCAGCTTGCCGCGGCCGTCGAGAATTTCGAGTGTGATTTGTTCCTTGGGCGCAGACTTCAGCGAGTAATTGATCACCGCACCAGCCGGTGGGTTAGCACCTACTGGAATGCCGGCTGGGAGCGTGAAACCTGGTCCGCGAAAGCGAACCGTTGAGGATGGCTGGTAGAGATGTGCCTCATCCGTTGCGGCGGTTGAGTTCATTTGACGGAGGGGAGCGATGCCGTCGAGAACCCAGAAGGCGCGACCGTGCGTGGCCACAATGAGGTCATCGTCTTTTATGGTGAGGTCGTGAATGGGCGTGGTGGGCAGATTTAGTTTCAGAGACTGCCAGTGCGCACCATCATCGAAGGAAATGTAGATGCCGTTTTCGGTGCCGGCATAGAGCAGGCCCTTTCGTTTCGGATCTTCGCGGACGGCGTGCGCGTAACTATTGTCGGGCAAACCGGTTGTGATTTTCGTCCAGGTCTTGCCGTAGTCGGCCGTTCTGAAAAGGTAAGGGTGGAAGTCATCGAGCTTATGGCGATCGATGGCCACGTAGGCAGTGCCTGCCGAGTGCGGCGAAGCTTCGATGATGCTGACGAGGCTCCACTCGCCGAATTCTTTGGAGGCGACATTGGCCCAGTTCCTTCCGCCATCGCGCGTGACCTGCAAAAGCCCGTCGTCGGTGCCGGCCCAAATCAGGCCTTTCTCGACGGGCGATTCGGCGAGAGCGAAGACGGTGTCGTAATACTCGACGCTGGTGTTGTCTTGCGTGAGCGGGCCGCCGGAGGATTGTTGCTTGGCCTTGTCGTTGCGCGTCAGGTCACCGCTGATGGGAGTCCAGGTCATACCGCCGTCGGTGGTCTTAAAAACCGCTTCGCCGCCGTGATAGACGACCTTTGGGTCGTTGGGAGAGATCATGATTGGCGCGGTCCACTGAAAACGGTGCTTCAGGTCTGCGGCGCCTGAGCCCATCGGATTAAGCGGCCAGGAAGTAATGTCCTGCACTTGACGAGTCTTCTTGTCGAAGCGCGTGATTAGGCCGTCGTAGGAGCCTGCGTAGACCACGTCGGCATTTGTGGGGTCCGGAACGACGAAGCCTGCTTCGCCGCCGCCAACTTCGTACCAGTCGGGGCGGTCGATTGCGCCCTGATCGCTGCGGCTGGCGATGGCTACCGTGGAATTGTCCTGCTGTGCGCCATAGAGGCGATACGGGAAAGCGTTGTCCGTGGCTACGTGGTAGAACTGCGCGGTTGGTTGGTTCCCCTGAGTGGTCCAGGTCTTGCCGTTGTCATGAGAAATGGTAGCGCCACCGTCGTTGGAATTGATCATCCATTCCGGATGAGTGGGATCGATCCACAGGCCGTGGTTATCGCCATGAGGGGAGCGAACGAAGCCGAAGGTGTGGCCGCCATCGGTGGAACGGTAGACGGCGGTGTTCAGAACATAGACGGTGTCGACGTTTTTGGGATCGGCGAAAATATGATGGAAATACCAGGCGCGCTGCGTGAAGCGGTGATCGGGATTGAGGAGCTGCCAGGAATCGCCAGCGTCGTCGCTGCGGAAGATGCCGCCTTTTTCCGCTTCCATGATGGCATAGACGCGATTGCCATCGGCGCCCGAGACGGTGACGCCGATGCGACCGAGGACGCCGGCGGGAAGGCCGTGGCCTTCGAGACGCTTCCAGGTGGCGCCATCGTCGTTGGATTTGTAAAGGCCGCTGCCGGGTCCGCCGCTTACGGCAGTCCAGGGATAGCGCTGCGCTTCGTAAAGAGCGGCAAAGAGGATATGAGCATTTGAGGGATCGAAAGTCAGGTCGATAGCTCCCGTCTTGTTGTCCTTGAAGAGAACTTTTTGCCAGGTCTTGCCGCCATCGGCTGAACGGAAGACACCGCGCGTTTCGTTGGGGCCGTAGGCATGGCCCATCGCGGCGACGAAAACCACGTCGGGATTTGCCGGGTGGACGATTACCCTGGAGATGTGGCGCGTGTCTTCCAGGCCGATGTGCGTCCAGGTCTTGCCACCGTCGACGGACTTATACATGCCGTCGCCGTAGGAGATATTTCCGCGCCAGCAGGACTCGCCAGTGCCGACATAAACGACATTCGGATCGGAGGGCGCTACGGCAATCGCGCCGACGGACATGATGCCGGTCTTGTCGGTCATCGGTGTCCAAGTGTTGCCAGCATTGGTTGTTTTCCAAACGCCGCCGGCAACCGAGCCGAAATAGTAAGTCAGCGGGTCGCCCGCGACGCCGGTGGCAGCGAGAGCGCGTCCGCCGCGGAACGGCCCGACTTGGCGCCACTTCATTCCTTTCAGGGCGTTTTCATCGAGAATTTGCGCACGAACGGGAGCACAGCTGAACACCAGCAGCAGGATCGTGAGAAAAACGGAAGAGACACTCGTCAAGCGTTTCAGACCAATCATGGTTTTCGCCCCCAGAGAAACATTTGTTGCATCCATAGGTCGCCAGATAGAAATACGCGGAGCGGAATAATACACCCTGTCCCGCGATGTGCGCCAGAAACTGTGGGTGGATGTTTGTTTCTTAGTTCCTGACGCGCTGCGGAGTGCTTTTGGGTACAATCCCGGCGTGACGAACCCGCCTGCGCAGCGCTTGTCCGCTCCAGATTCACCTGCAGCGGCAGCACCCAAAAGATCTCGACCAGTGTTTAGTCTCGATTGGCTTCGTGATGCGACTCCGCCGGAGCGGAGCTCGCTGATCGCTGGCGGGCTTGGCTGGATGCTCGACGCCATGGACGTGATGCTTTACTCGCTCGTGCTCACCTTCTTGATCCGCGAATTCTCGATGGATACGCGGACCGCGGGTTTGCTGAACTCGCTGACGCTGGTTGCTTCCGGCATTGGCGGTCTTTTGTTCGGGGTTCTCGCAGATCGCATCGGCCGCATCCGGTCGCTAATGGCGGCGATTCTCGTATATGCGCTGGCGAGTGCCGCGTGCGGCTTCTCGCATACGATTCCACAACTGGCCACGTTCCGATTCGTGCTGGGGCTGGGCATGGGTGGGGAGTGGACGACTGGGGCGGCACTGATCGCAGAGACCTGGCGCGCGGAGCATCGCGGGAAAGCGCTGGGATTCATGCAGTCGGCGTATGCGATCGGGGAGGCCATCGCTGCGCTCGTCGTGGCGCTCGTTTTGCCGCACTTTGGTTGGCGGCCCGTGTTTTTTGTGGGCGTCTTGCCTGCATTTCTCGTCTTCTGGATTCAGCGCCGAGTACCGGAGCCGGAGTTGTGGAAGCAGCGAGCGGCGCGCAATGAGAAGGTGTCTCTTGGTAAGCTCCTGGAGAAAGGCGTTCTGCGTAACGGCCTCTTGGCTACCACCATGAATGCGTGCAGTATGTTCGGCTACTGGGGATTGTTCACGTGGATTCCTGCGTATTTGTCTTTGCCGGCCTCGCAGGGCGGCCGAGGCCTCAGCCTCGTAAAAACAACGACATTTTTTCTGGTGCTTTGCTTCGGAAAATGGCTGGGCTACGCGCTGTTTGGATTTTTTTCGGACGCGTTTGGGCGGCGTAAACCTTACTTCCTCTATCTGATGATCGCCGCGGCGCTGGTGCCGATTTACGGAATGTCGCGAAGCGCGTTCTGGCTACTTGCGCTCGGGCCGCTTGTGGCATTTTTCGGGACTGGTTATTTCTCGGGGTACGCGGCGATTGCCAGCGAACTTTTCCCCGGTGAAATTCGCGCCGCTGCCATGGGCTTAAGTTACAACATCGGCCGGGGTCTTTCCGCTGTGGCGCCGTTTGCCGTCGGAGCGTTGGCGTTGCACTACGGGATTGGACCCGCTTTTTTTCTTCAGGCGGGGGCGTTCTTGATGGCGGCCCTGTTTGCGCTAGCTTTGCCGGAAACACGCGGGCAAACTTTGGATTGAGCAGGACCGTGATACATGAGACTGACGAGCCGGAGTGACTAGGCAACCGCTGACCGGGAGTGGATGCGCGCACCATTCGCACTTAGAGTGAAGTTCATCGCGAAATAGGGAGCCTGTGCCAAGATTTTGTGGAATTCATTCTCGTCAGCATAGGCCCGCCTGGGAACGCGCCGCGCAAGAATGCTGATCTCCAGCGGATCCTTCTGGAAAGGATACGGCTGCAGCGTGACGAAACTGGTTCCCGCGGGCTGCAGATCCCAATCCGCTTCACTGCCGTTGCCATCTACCGGAACGGCGTCGATCGTAGAGCCACCCAGGGGCGCAAGACAGAAATAGAGTGAGAGACGATCGAGGGCCTCGAGGCGCAGCAGATTCGATTGCAGGGCGTTGTCGTCCGCGTAAGCTTTCAGGACGGGGTCAGCGCGAAGATCGACCTTTAGCCGCAATTGCTGAAGCCTCAGCCGCTGTAGGAAATCCGATACAAGATGTGATTCGTTGGACTTGACGTACTTCGCGGAAAAGCCCGGCATCGTGGCGCGCGTCCGGTCGTAAAGTCCGGCGCAGTGCATACTAACGAGTAGGCCCGCGTAACGGTCGGCCCGAACCACGCGTTCGATTCCGCGCTGGTACAAAGCGATGTGTTCCTCGGTCGGAATGGACATGAAATTATACGGCGTGAAGGTCTTGGAATCGATCTGTGGCAGTAGCTCCCACTCGTTCCAGCCGTTGTCATGCTCTGCGGCTGCCAAACAAAAGGATTCAAAAGGCTCGGGGCGGCTGAAGAGTCTGTTGCCCAGCGCGCGCGCAAAAAATCCCGACAACATGGCATGGTCGGTCTGCCGAATCAGGATGAGCTGATCGCCGTGCTCTTGAATAATCATGCCGCTGCCCTCTTTCGCAGCGTGCTTCGCGATGGCGCCTGCCGGGGATAGGCGTCCGTTTCGGCCAAGGGGATAGCCAAGCAAAACATAGCGTACAAACCTATTATGCTCCTGAGATAGGGCACAATCCAGCCCCATCGTGGATGTGACGGCGCGGGGCCGATTCCCGGTGTATTGGTGGACCACAGCGCCAGTGGTGGCCCGTAGATTCGAACTTTTTCATTTTTCGACCTAAACGTCATCGAATGGGTTTCTAGATCATCCAGGATTTGCGTTTTCGAAAGCACGCTACGGTCGGGTCGCACGAGCACATAATCATCGGCGTAAATCTGCGCCAACTTCGCTAGATCATTCTTCTTTAATGCCCTATAAAACTCTTCCCGGTCGACGGGGCTCACTTCTGCACTGGTCAAACTCGAATTCCAATCTTTTGGCGGAGCCAGAAGACCGCTGGCCTCTGAGGAGCCCCTTGCGCTTACATCAAACGTTCCAAATGCATCCGGCCCGCATTCGTTACCAAGTGGTTCTGCCGCTGGCGAGGAGACGCTGATCGGTGACCCAATGCGCATCGTCGGAAGCGAGGAACCCGGGATAGGGCGGATGTCATTTGGCTGATCAATCCGGCCCCATGGCGTGCTCTTCACAGCCGTCGTGCTAGACGCCTTCTTGATGAGCACCTACCGCTACTAAGCCTTCGCGTCTCTATCCTTCCTGAATGCAGGCTGCTTACGCCGAACTTTCGCGCCCCCCGCTCTTTGGAGAGAGATGGTGATGTTGTCGAGAGCACCTTTGGTCGCAGAGTAGATAGAGCTATCCGGCGGAGGCGACACGCTTCCCGCATTTCCTGTATGTTATTCACAAATAAGCAGTTAGTGGTTTAGTTTTAGTACGACTGGATTAGCCCATTGGTAGACCCACCGGGGTCTCAAATTGGACCCCCTGTACCATAGGCCTGGTTTTCTGCCCAGCGCACCCTGTTCCTAAGGACAGGTTGCACTCCTCCAAGGCCAGGTGCCGTCGGGAGCGCAAGTCGATCAGGCGATAGTCCTAATTTTAGAACCAGGAGTTCAAGCGCCATGAAGCTCTTCTCATTGATACTCGCGTTTGCCGGGTTGTTCTTCCATCAGCCGGAGACGTATGTGGATGCGCTGCGGTCGCACGACGGAGAGAAATATTTGGAGACAACGTGCTCGGCGTTGATCTGCAAGGCGCATGCTCGCGTCTCGGGCGTGGAAGTGCAGTGTCATGCGCGGCAGTTTTGGGAAGGGTGCGACGGGAATTTGACGCTGGTGACCGAGGCAGAAAGCCTGGCGAAACTGGATTGGAGCAAGCTGAAACCGGGAGATGTGTTGGCGGTGAATGGCGTGCATGTAATCGCTTATTTGGGCGATGACCAGTGTCTGGATTCGGATCCATTACACGACGGAGTCGGAGAAGTTAGCGTTTCAGCATTGGTCGCAAGGAAAAACGATGCATGGTTTACGGGACCGGTGCGCGTGGAGCGGTGGGTAAAGTGAACCAGGTGTCGGATGGATGCGGGACTGCGACTTGTCAGTTCCAGGAGCGGAGCGCTGGGTAAAGATATTGATTTGTTGGGCTTACCTGTAGTCTCTTCCTTAGGTGCCTGAAATTTTATTACCTGTAGGAGGCAGTGCGAGCTGTATGGCTTCGGCCAAGTGAATCGCTCGGCGGCCTGTGGCCTGGAGTATTTGCTCTCGACAGCTGAATCCATCCGTAACGATAAGCACTTCTGGATCCGCTTCCCGAACTGCGGGCAGTAGCACACGTTCCCCAAGGGCCTGCGACATTCCGAATTTTTCCTTTTCGAAACCAAACGGTCCAGCCATACCACAACACCCCGAATCGATGGTCCGCAAATCAGCGCCCATCTTCCGCAGCAAAGACTCTTCGTCGCTCATCTTCATCAGGGACTTGTGATGACAGTGACCGTGAAGCACTATTTTGCGGTGTAGTCTCGGAGGCTGGTAGCCTGCGGCGTGTCGCTCCAGGAATTCGCAGAGCAAGAAAGTCTGTCTTCTCAGCCGATTGGCGCGTTCATCGGTCGGAAAGAGGTTACGCAGCTCATCGCGAAAGACGGAAGCGCAGCTCGGCTCCAGCACCACCATCGGTACGTTCGAGTCGATCTGACGGCCGAAAAATTGCAGGATGCGTCGCAGATATTTTTGCGCCTTATCGAGCATCCCGAAATCGTAGAGCGGCCGTCCGCAACAAAAATGTCGCATCGGCACCGTTACCTGAAATCCAGCCTGCTCGAGCACTTCCAGCGCCGCTCGGGCCACCTCCGGACGAAAGTAATTGTTGAACGTGTCGGCCCACAAAATTACCTCGCGCCGACCGGCCGCCGCCGTCGACCGGCTCCCTAACTGCTCGGGAGTCCTACGTTTTCGAGCCCACTCCTGAAAACTAACGGGCGCGAACCGAGGCATCTGCCGTTGCGGTGCCACGTGCAAGATACCCTTGACGGCGTGGCTGAAACCAGGCGCATGGCTGAAGAAGTTGGCGAGGCTGGGCGCGAGCGAGGCGACTTGCGCCCACTTGTCGATCATGCCAAATGCGTACGCTTGCGGTGGCCGGAGTTTGCCTTCGTAATAGTGCGACATAAACTCCGCTTTGTAGGTCGCAACGTCGACGTTGGCGGGGCACTCGGACTTGCAGGCTTTGCAGGAAAGACACAGATTCAGGGCCTCTTTGACGTGTTCATCCTTCCAGCCATCGCGCACTACTTCACCCTGGAGCAACTCGAACAACAGGTGAGCGCGGCCGCGCGTGCTATGTTCCTCCTCGAGGGTCACCATGTAACTCGGGCACATCGAACCAGCATCCTGCTTGCGGCAGGCTCCCAGACCGATGCACCGCAGTGCGGCCTTGGCAAAAGAACCATCGTCATCAGGGAACTTGAAATGGGTCTTTGGCTCGGCGGGTTTGTAGTCAGCCCCAAGCCGGAGATTCTCGATGGGCGAGTAAGCATTGATGACCTTGTGGGGATTCATCTTGTTGTCGGGGTCCCAGGCCAACTTGAACGCTCGGAAAGCTTCCATGAGTTCGGGCCCGAACATCTTCGGAAGCAATGCGCCACGCGATTGCCCGTCGCCGTGCTCCCCAGACAGCGAGCCACCATAGCCGACAACCAAATCCGCAGCGCGGCCGATAAACTCAGCGTAGTTGCGAATTCCTTTTTCTGTTTGAAGATCGAAGCTGACTCTCATATGGATGCAACCGTGTCCAAAATGCCCGTAATATGACCCGGCATAGTCGTATTCGTTCATCAGCTTGCGCAGATCTCTCAAGTAGGCGCCCAGTTTTTCGGGAGCTACGGCGGAGTCATCCCAACCCTCCCATTCGAGCGGGGCACCGGGAGCAAAAGCGGCAGCGCGCGGTCCCGATTCGCGTATTTCCCAGACCGCCCGTGCTTCAATATCTGAGTAGAGGCGCATGCTCGGTGAGTTGGCGTGTCGTTTCAGCGAATCAATGAGTCGCAGGGCCTGCTCGTTCGCGTCCTTTGCGTCATTGGAGCCGAATTCAACGAGCAAAAATCCACGGCCGTCGGGGAGGAGATCGAGATTGGGCGCTCCCTTCCTTTTCAGACCATCGACGATGCTTCCTTCAAATCCTTCGAGCGCGATGGGCTGAAACTTCAATATCTCCGGAACGTGGTCGGCCGCCAGAAAAGCATCGCCGTACCCTAGTCCGACCAGTTTCCGACGCTGGGGACTCTGGATGAGTCTTACCTTCGCCTGAAGCACGATCGCGCAAGTACCCTCTGTTCCGACCAGAGAGCGAGCAACCTGGAATCCTTTCTCCGGCAACAATTCATCAAGGTTGTACCCGGACACCCGCCGCGGAATCCTCGGAAACTTTGCCCGGATTAGCTCGCTGTATTGGTCGCGGACCGTCCTTAGTCTTGCGTAGACCTCGGCCGGGCGTCCTCCCTGCCTAATGATGGAATCAAGTCCCTCGTCGCTTGTCGCACCAACGGTCATGAGCGAACCATCGTAGAGCAGGACTTGTAGCTCTAGAACGTTGTCCACCGTCTTGCCGCCGAGCAGAGAATGCGCGCCGCAGGAATTGTTGCCAATCATCCCCCCGATTGTGCACCGATTGTGGGTTGAGGGATCAGGCGCGAAGGTGAGCTTGTGAGCTTCTGCCTGATTTCGCAATGAGTCCAAGACTACGCCCGGCTGAACGCGTGCGTATCGCTCTAGGGGATCCAACTCGACGATCTGGTTCATGTATTTCGTGAAGTCCAGCACGACGGCGACATTGCAGCATTGTCCAGCCAGGCTGGTCCCAGCTCCTCGTGCCAGGACAGGAGCGCCGTAGTTTCTGCACACGGCAACGGCCGCGACCACGTCTTCGGCGTTACGCGGGACAACTAAACCGATCGGAATCTGACGATAGTTAGAGCCGTCCGTAGCGTACAGGGCGCGGCTGCCGCGATCGAAACGTACTTCGCCTTCGAGCGCTCGCCTCAGCTCGGCTTCCAACGCGGATGCCTGCGAGAACGAATCAACCGGTTTCGAGTGCGAGCTTAGCGGCAACGGGGTGGGCTGATGCAAGTTTCCTCCGGCTGAAAAAACAGCGAGATCCGCGGCCGACATGGGTTGGCATCTCGCGCAAAGAAGCAAATTCCTCCTCGAAACTACTAGATTTTGGCGGAAATCTCACCTTGTCCCTGGCTCAGTTTTCAGGGAGGACGTCACCCGCGTCTGCAGCAAACCTCAGCGACTTCGTGCAAACGCCCCAATCGGAAGTGCCCCGGGATCACTGCTGAGCCGCTCCCACGATGGCTACCGCGGCACCTCCAACTGAGTCATAGCGTCAAGCGAGAGTTAATTTGCTTTTGTGTTGACAACCCTCTTGACTAAGCGCGAAGGAGGCAAAGGTGGTCTGTTCAGGATGAAGAACAACCGCAACTGGTACGGCCAGTGGTACACCAACGGCAAACAAGTCCGAGTTTCATTGAAGACCGATGTCAAAGAGGCCGGAATGTCTACACACCAGAATCAACCTGTTTGCCCAAACTGCGGGAGCAAAAGCGTTCTGTTCCGTGAAAAGGATAAGACCTGCGACTGCCGCCGCTGTGGTCATCGGTGGGATGCGGACAAGCGCGAAGAGTTAGACACTCTTGCGATCCGCGTCAGTGATGTTCGATTCTTTCCAGCAAAGAAGCAGTCTAAGAAATAGCCTGCGCCTTGCGCGGTAACTGAGTTGTGTTATAGCCTCGCGGCACTATGGCGAGCGGCGAACAATACGTTATCAGTCTCATACTCCGGCATCTGGAACTTACGCAGGACTTGCTCGAGATTCTCTCGCGTCATCCGTCTAAAGCGCCCGATGATGGACTATTACGAGAGCTTCTTGAGTCAACCAAAACACTGCGCGAAGAGATACAAGCCAACAGGCAGTGAAGGTAAGCGGTCCCAGACGAACGTTGTCGGGGTTATAATCACGGCCACTTATGCCTCTCGCTCCAGGCGACAAACTTGGACCGTATGAGATTGTTGGGCCGCTGGGCACCGGCGGAATGGGAGAGGTTTATCGCGCGCGGGATACGCGGCTGGAGCGGACCGTAGCGATCAAGATTTTGCCCGGGAACATTTCCGCGGACCCAGTGGCCAAGCAGCGGTTTGAGCGCGAAGCAAAGACGATTTCCAGTCTGAATCATCCACACATTTGTGTGCTGCACGACGTGGGTAGCCAAGACGGCGTGGACTATCTCGTGATGGAGTGTGTGGAAGGGGAGACGCTGGCGAAGCGGCTCGAAAAGGGACCTCTGCCGCTGGAGCAAGTGTTGCGGTCTGGCGCCCAAATCGCTGTTGCGTTAGATAAGGCGCATCGCAGCGGCGTGGTGCACCGGGATTTGAAGCCTGGCAACATCATGCTGACGTCCTCGGGTGCGAAGCTGCTGGATTTTGGATTGGCGAAGCCGACGGGGCCGCTGTTTGGGGGAATGACGCTCACGGCTGCGGCGACGCAGACGACACCAGTGACCGCTGAAGGCACGATCGTTGGCACGATTCAGTACATGTCGCCGGAACAGATTGAAGGGAAGGAAGTAGACGGACGGAGCGACATTTTTTCTTTGGGCGCGGTGCTTTACGAGATGCTGACGGGGCAGAAAGCATTTCAGGGAAAGAGCCAGTTGAGTGTGGCGTCAGCGATACTGGAGAAAGAGCCACCGCCGATCAGCAGTATCAAACCGATGACGCCTGCGACACTGGATCACGCGATTCGGCGTTGCTTGGCGAAGGATCCAGAGGATCGTTGGCAAGCCGCGCGCGATCTGGCGCTAGAATTGAATTGGATTGGAGAGTCTGGGTCGCAAGCAGGCGCGCCTGTAATCTCTGAAAGAGGCGGCAGAACTCGGCGTGAGTGGTTCGCGTGGGGAATCGCCGCGATCGCGACCGCTTTTGCCACAACACTCGCCGTGGGGCTCGTCCTGCGACTGCGCAAGGAGGAGCCAAGAGTCATCCGTACGTCCATCCTCCCGCCGGAAAACGCCAGATTCGCGCCAGTCGGAGTCTCTGGCGGACCTGCAGCGATATCACCGGACGGAAACTTGCTCGTAATTCCGGCTCGGAACGATGCTGGCGAAGGGTTGCTATGGGTGCGTTCTCTTGATTCGCTCACTGCTCGGCCACTTCAGGGCACACAGGAGGCAAGCTATCCGTTTTGGTCGCCGGACAGCCGGTTCGTTGGGTTTTTTGCCGATGGCAAGTTGAAGAAAGTCGAGGCGTCGGGAGGACCCGTACAGCCTCTTTGTGACGCGGTGGACGGGCGCGGGGGAACTTGGAACAAGGAAGGCATTATCGTCTTCACGCCATACATTACGGCAGGGCTTTTTCGAGTTGCCGATTCTGGCGGCACACCCTTGGCAGTGACGAAGCTCGATGAATCGCGAGCGGAAACGTCGCATCGGTGGCCGTACTTCCTGCCAGACGGGCGCCACTTTCTGTATTTTGCGAGAGGCAAGGCTTCCGGGATTTACCTGGGGAGCGTGGACTCACAACAGACGAAATTGATTCTCCGTTCGGAGGCCCAGGCAGCGTATTCACCGTCGGGCGGACATCTGGTCTGGTGGCGAGAAGGCAGCCTCCTGGCGCAGTCGTTTAATGCCACAAGAATGGAACTTTCCGGCAGCGCCGTGCCGGTGGCAGAACACGTTCTCTTTTCTGAAAGCCAAAGCGTGGCCATTTTCAGCATCTCGCAAAACGGGATTATGGTTGTGCAAAATGGCGGGACTCTCAACGCAGATCAACTTTCTTGGGTAGATCGGTCCGGCAAGCCAGTTGGAAACGTGCCCATCGGACAGGCGAACCTTGCGCATGTGCGGATTTCACCCGATGGACAGAAAATCGCGGTAACGTCTTCCGACCCGGCTGGATTTGCGAAGGCAGACGTGTGGCTGTTTGATTTGGCGAGGGGGGTACACACGCGGTTCACTTTTTCGCAATCGGCAAGGGACGCGGTGTGGTCGCCCGATGGAAACCGGGTCGCCTACGCATCCAAGACGGCGAAGGGCACAGGCCTTTTCGTAAAATCGGCAACGGCTGCGAGCAAGGAAGAGCTGCTTCTCGATTCTGCAGAAGTGAAGAGGCCATGGTCGTGGTCAGGCGACGGTCGGTTCCTTGCGTACATGCAGCAGGATGTCCAGCTAACGAAGGATAAGTTCGACATTTGGATTCTGCCGATGAGCGGAGATCGAAAGCCGTTCGCGTTCCTGCAATCCGACTATGAGAAGGATGCGCCGGTCTTCTCTCCGAATGGGCGATGGATCGCCTACAGTTCGGAGGAGTCGGGGGCCGCGGAGATTTATGTGGCGTCATTCCCGGACGGCGTTACGAAGCTACAGGTCTCAAATCACGGAGGATTCTCCCCGGTGTGGCGGCGGGATGGCAAAGAGCTTTTCTATCTCTCGATGGGCGGTCAGTTGATGACAGTGGGAGTAGCCAATGAGAGTTCGGGTTTACGGCTGGAAGCGCCGGAATCGCTTTTTTTGATGGGCTTTTCGTTGTCGCGGGGAGGGACACCGTTGTTTCAGCGGCAGCCGTTTGATGTTTCTCCGAAAGGAGATCGGTTCGCGGTGACGTCGTTCGCTGCGGTGAAAGCCGAGCCGCTCACGCTGGTGATGAACTGGGATGCCGAGTTGAAGTAGAAATGAGTCTCGCGGCGGGTAGTAATCGACCCTATGAGATCGCGGGGGCCGCTGGGCGGAATCAGAGAAAATAGAGAAAGAACTGGTGGAGATACAACGCCGAGTCCTGGGGCCCGAGCATCCGGATACTCTGCGCACTATGGAAAACTTGGCCAACTCACTTTCGGAGTTGGGGCGCTATGCGGAGGCCGAGAAACTGGAACGCGACACCGTCGACCTGCGGACACGCGGCTCTGGACCCGATCACCCGTGGACCGCAGGGGCCGTCTACGATTTGGCCTGTATCTTGGCACGCTCGGGTCGCCGCGACGAAGTTATTACCTTTCTCCGCCAGTCCCTGGAACACGGACTGCTCCCGTCAGCTCTGGGCATTGAATCCGATTCCGACCTCAAGTCTTTACACGGTGATCGTCGCTTCGATGCCATCGTCACCAGCGCTAAAGAGCACGCCGCCGCGCAAGAACCGCAAGCACAACATTGAGCGTGGATGCTCTTTCTGCGGCGAACGGTTTCGTCTTCTTAGAGACGGGCATTAAGTGGAGCTGGCAGCCGGTTTTGAGCGCCTAAAAGCGAGTGATGGCACCGAAGAGTCGCCATTTTTGAAAAAATCTGGTGGGCCTGAGAGGACTCGAACCTCCACCCCTTGCGGGACATGATCCTAAGTCATGCGCGTCTGCCAGTTCCGCCACAAGCCCACAGACGCATTATATACTAGGCTCCTTCGCTTCCTCACCGGGAGGATATTTCGTTGATGGGCTTCACACTAAGATGATTACGGCGTCGTATAAGTGCTGAAGGGGATATTTTATTTTACTAACTAAGTCCTTGCGGTGGACGGAAAGGAGGCCACAGTGGACAGGCGTGGAAGAGGAGCCCCCACAAGGCGACCATTCCTCCACTAGAACACATTTTGCTCGATATGATTTGCCCCCACTGCCACAAGATGAATTTGCTTGCGGTTGTTCCTACTCTAGGCGCGAGTACCTACGTTGAACGTGCAGCCGAGGGCGCCCACTGCAAGAGAACCTGGGAGGCGTCAATTCATGGGACAGTCGTGGCCGGGCCGTTTCCGAAGTGATTCTCTCTATTGAATTAGCCGGTATAGTCAGTGCCATAGGCTGCCATCAGCGTTTTCTCAGCCTTGGTTTGGTATCTTCTGTGTCTCAATCGCCTCAATCGCCTCAAGCTTTCTATCGATATGCGGGTCAGGACTCAGCTCGCCAGTGTGCAACAAGCAATGCTTACCCGCATCCACTCCACATGTAGGACAAGGGACGGCAAGCAACAGTTGCGGTGTCAGGTCTGTCATATTCTCACTGACCAAGCGTACTGCGACCCGTACCGTAAGACTGTCTAAATCTGGACAGATTCGCCACGCGCCAGCTTTTCCGGGGTCTCGATGGCCGGCACGGTATGACCGTTCTCGACGCGGGAGATGTAGCACCGGAGCAAAGCGGCACGCTTTTCGATGTGGCCCTGTCTAAAGCTCTTTTGTTCGCGAAGTTCGTGTAGTCTGTCGCCTATGACCATAGTGGCGGGATTATTCCAAGGCGAGTGGAAGGCAAGCTAAGGAACGTCTGCAAGTAATCTCGATTCAATTTATGTTGGCAGCGCTTCGGTGCGACTGTCGCAATCGGGCACTAGGCCTTTTTTGAAGATGTACTTTCGGATTTCTTCTCGGTATGCGTCAGGGGAAATGCACGGTTGACAATGTCGTGATTGTTTGTGAGAACGCCTGTAATCAACAGTTAGGATTCTCGGGTGCTTTGATCAGCCACTAACCTTCCGATCCCACCGAGAAAATCCAGCACCCGCGTCGTCATCAACTCAGCCGCCTTCGCATCGTAGGCTGGAAGGGCTGAATCGGAGAACAAGTGTCCCGGTGCGTCATAGTCGAACTGCTCGAAGTTCGACCCGGATTGACGCACCTTCACCCCGAGGGCATCGACCACTGCTTGATTTCTTATCGGGTCCTTATCCGCAAAATGCACTTGCACATGGACATCTGACGGCCACACCTTCCACCCGAGGTCGCGCACCATCAGTGGTGCGTGCATCAGGATTGCGCCTCGGGCTCCGGGGCGAGTCGCGGCCAGCAACTCCGCGCAAGCGCCTCCATTTGAAAACCCGGCGTACACCAAAATGTGCGGTAGCTTCTCCACGGCCGCAGCGGCCCGTTCAAGCAACTTGTCGAATCCGAGTTCCTGGATCTTGCGGACCACCTCATTGCGATCGCTAAACACCTCGCCGTCATACAGATCGGGAGTGTGAACGATATGCCCGGCCAAACGCAGTTTGTCGGCAAAGTCAATCACTGCCGGCCTGAGTCCATACGCCGAGTGGTAAACAACCACTTCTTGCGTGTGTTTCTTGTCGTGCGGCGATAACGCCTGCATCTTAGAAGTCCCCGTTCAAGCTCCGCCAACACCGTACTTACGTGAGTATAACCATGATGATCGGTTCACTGCCTGATCGGAGCTGAGCGGATCGCTTCATCGAAAAGGGCGGCGCGTCTATTGTTCGACTTCCGTCTGGGCCGGGGACGCGATGGAAGCGCGTTGTAGGTGCCAAGGCCTCAGTATGCTTTCGAAGGTCTTTCCGTGACCACCATGATACTGGGCGGAGCCTGCGCAGGAGCAGGGCAGTTGCGGTCCCACATGATCGCTGGTGTCCGTGTTGAGCCGTTGTTCCAGCGCACCACCCTCTCCGCCATACCTTTAGTGGATGCAGTTGAGTTTACAAGGCTCCCCACCGCCAAAATTCTCTTTAGAACCCCAAGTTTTTGACGCAGTTAGACGCGGATTTCGGTCGCGCCCGACGTTTTGGACGCTACCCTCGCCAGGCTTTCATTCTTTCCGGTTCGCGCTCGAAGAACTGACTCGCCAGGGAAACATGCGACACCAAAGTGTCCAAATCTGGACAGACGCAGCCCGAGCGATTGGGTACGCTTTTTCTCCCCTCCTAAATTGCGACGAGCGCTTTGCGCGCTGACTGTCGTTCACGAGAATCCTATCCGGCTTGAAGTTTTTTAATCAGCAACATTCCGGAGGTAGATAACTGAGTGATTGCAAAGTAACAATGTTACCTCGAGCCCTGAAGTTGGCGCATGGAGCTCTTGCGCACCTATCGTTCGCGAAAAGCCAAAATCCGAAACTGCTGGCCGTTGCGGCGGCGGCCATTCTTTGGCCAGGCATGGCTGCGCCGCAACCCGCGCCGGAGACGTCTAGCCAGCCTGTTCGCGTGCTCGAGCTCGACTTCATGGATCGATTCAGTGCATACAACTGGAACCAGAAAGCCGGACTTTCCGGAGCGTCGGTAAATGCCATCTCCCAGACAGCTGACGGCTACTTGTGGCTTGGCACGGGCGATGGCCTGGTGCGCTTCGGAGGTGCGAGTTTCACCTGGTTCCGGAAGTCCGGCATAACTCAGATTATCGACAACGAAATCACAGCGCTCGCAGCGGACAAGGTTGGGGGGTTGTGGGCGGCAACCTTCTCCGGCGGCGTGCTCCACTACACGCCGGGTGCCCCGCTGAGCCCGGGGACATTCGAGCATTACGGAAGCAGCGAAGGATTACCTGACGATCACCTGCTTTCGATCGCGGTGGACGCGCAGGGGCGTGTCTGGGCTGGAACGCAAAGCGGTATGGCTGTGTTCGAGGGCGGCCGCTTCCGGCCCATGTATACAGATAACTTTCGGGGGCCGGTGAGCTATCTATATTTCGGCAGTGATGGCGAGACTTGGGTTGGCAGTCTTGGCCGGGCGTTGCGGATTAGCGGTGGCAAAGTGGCGGAGATCCCCCTGCCCGGCGGCTCGGTCTCAAGCATCTTGCGGACCCGGCACGGCGAGACTCTGATCTCCGCCGAAGTAGGTCTCTACAGCGTCGTGGTAGGCCGCGCCGTCCCGCACCAGATCGGCGGTGTCTCCAACGCGATCACGGTACTCGAAGACTCCCGCGGCGGCATGTGGATATCCAAATCCGGCGGCGGGCTTAACGCCCTCGACGGATCTCGCCTGCGCAGCGCTCCAGCACGGCTCCTGGCGGACCAAAGCGAAGTCCTGGCGTTGTTCGAGGACAGGCAGGGAAACGTGTGGGCTGGGACGCGATCGGGCGAACTACATCGATTTCGCCCGCACCTATTTGAAGGCTTCGGTTCCAAAGAAGGTCTAGCCGACAATTATGTTTACTCCGTTTACGAGGACGCGAGGGGGAACATGTGGATTGGCGGGCCCCAGGGCCTCAATGAGCTGACCCCCGACGGGCGGTTGCGGCTATTCACGACGAAGGACGGGCTCCCGCACCTACACGTTAACGCCCTCTGCGGGGCGGCTGGTGGCGGTTTGTGGATCGGCACAAGTTACGGAGTGGCTCGTTTGGAAAACGAGTCGGTCATAACGCCGCACCAGCCCGCTACCCTCAGATCCGGCGTTCGAGTTGTGCTCGAAGATCGGGAGGGCAGCCTTTGGGTGGGCACGACGCGGCAGGGCCTGGAGGTGTTCCAACACGGTACTTGGACGCATTATGGCGTTGAGGATGGTCTAGGGTCGCTCGCCGTTCGAGAGATATACCAGGATTCCCGCGGAGCCGTGTGGGTGGGCACGTGGGGCGGCCTGACTCGTTTCGAGAACGGCAAGTCAACCCTATTTAACGCTCGCTCGGGCATGCCGCACGACTCCACGACGGTGGTCTATGAAGACGAGCAGAACACGCTCTGGGTCGGCACCCCGGCCGGACTGGTGCGGCTAAAGAACGGTGCTATTACGGCGTTTGGCGCGGAAGCGGGGATCGTGAGCGGCATCGAGCAGATCACCGGAGATCTGAAAGGGAACCTGTGGCTCGGAACCGAGTCCGGCATTCTTCGCGTCTCTCGCACGGCATTGGACGCCTACAAGGGACCGCACGGCCCGCCCGTCAATGTCGAGCACTACGGGCTCGACGATGGCCTCCCCTCGTCGTCTTGTAGCTCCTCCACGCACCCGCTTGCGATGCGGAGCCGCGATGGACGGCAGTGGTTTGCGACAGAGCGCGGTCTGGCGGTGCTCGACTCAGCAGCTTGGAAACCCGATCCGTTCCAGCCCACGGTTCTGATCGACGGCTTTGTGGCGGATCGTGAGCCAATCGTTGTGAACGGCGTTGCAACCGTGCCTCACCTTGAAAACTCAGCGCGCAATGGATCGATTGTTCTAGCGCCCGACAAACGGAATCACCTAGAGTTCTACTACTCCGCCGTCGACCTCCTAGGGACAGGCAAGGTCCGTTTTCGATACAAGCTTGAGGGATGGGACACGGATTGGGTCGAAGCGGCAGGGCAACAGACCGCCTTCTACAACCAAATAAAACCGGGAGAGTACCGGTTCCGGGTCGCGGCTTCGAACAGCGATGGCGTCTGGAACGAGCAAAGCGCCGCCATTTCGTTCAGGCTGACACCGTACTTCTACGAAACCTGGGTGTTCTACTTCTTGACCGCTTTGACGGGAGTGCTGGCGCTTGCGGCAATCCACCGGCTTCGCGTGCGCAGCGTTCACAAAACGGCACAGCTCCTTACCCGCCTCGTGCAGGAGCGCACCAACGAATTGCAGATCGCCGAAGCGCAGGCGCGCCAAGCTTCGTTCGAAGCCCAAGCAGCCAACCGCGCCAAGAGCGAGTTTTTGGCCAACATGAGCCACGAGATCCGAACCCCGATGAACGGCGTCATCGGCATGGCTGGACTCCTCCTCGACACCAACCTTACACCGGAACAACGGGAGTACGCCGAGATCGTGCGTGGGTCGGGCGAGGCTCTGATGACGGTGATCAACGACATCCTCGATTTCTCGAAAATCGAGGCCGGCAAACTGGAGGTCGAGTCCTTTCCGTTTGACCTCTGCTCCGTGATCGAAGACGTCGCACAGATGTTCGGCCCCAAAGCACAGGAGAAGGACATCGAGCTGATCTTGCAATACCCGCCCGGCACTCCCCGCCATTTCATCGGCGACGGGGGCAGAATCCGCCAAGTGATTACGAATCTGGTGGGCAATGCCATCAAGTTCACTCCAAGCGGGCACGTTCTGATTGCGGTGGACCGCGAACCGCACGAACAGGGGGCCGGCAGGATACGGGTCTCGGTAAGCGACACCGGGATCGGAATACCGCCGGACACGATTCCTCTTCTGTTTGCCAAATTCACCCAAGCCGATGCGTCCACCACGCGCCGCTATGGCGGCACGGGATTGGGTCTGGCCATCTCTAAGCAGCTCGTGGAGATCATGGGCGGCTCGATTACTGTAGAAAGCCGACTAGGTGAAGGATCGCGCTTCGTCTTCACCATGGCGTTACCCCGGGGCACCGAAGGTCCGGCTTCGGTCCCGGCCTCCGAACTGGCTGGTCTGCGCGTGCTGATCGTGGACGACAACGACGTGAATCGCCGGGTGCTTCACGAACAGATCTCCAGTTGGGGTATGCGCAATGGAAGCTATGCGGAAGCAGATCAGGCCTTACGAGCCTTGAGAGCGGCCCTTCAGGAGGGCGACCCCTACCATTTCGCGCTCCTCGACCAACAGATGCCGGGTCTCGATGGCGCTGCGGTGGCAGCAGGCATCAAAGCCGATCCTGGTTTGCGCAACACGATCATAGTGGTGTTGTTGGGCCCGATCGGCGACCGATCCGACATGCACATGACGGAAGGTTCCGTAGTGGATGCCTACCTGGTTAAGCCGGTGCGGCAGTCGCACTTGTTGAGTGTTCTCACCGAAACATGGTCCAAAAGACAGCAGGCAGTTCAACCGGAGCGGCCACGGACTCAGCGCCAGCACTTGGGCGAAAGCGACACACCCAAATCGAAGGACAGTTTTACAAGCTCGCACCTACGCGTGCTCGTGGCTGAAGACAATGTTGTCAACCAGAAGCTGGCGGTCGGATTGCTCGGAAAGCTGGGACTCCGTGCCGACGTGGCCGCGAACGGCATCGAGGCACTGGAAATGTTCGAGTTGCTTCCCTACGATGTCATCTTCATGGACTGCCAGATGCCGGAAATGAACGGGTATGACGCCGCCACAGAAATCCGCCGCCGCGAAGCTCAGGACCGCCACGTTGCGATCATCGCCATGACCGCCGATATCATCAAGGGCTCGCGCGAGCGCTGTATCGCAGCCGGCATGGACGACTACATCTCGAAACCCGTCAATATGAACGCCATCGTGGCAGCCCTGGAGAAAACGCGCTCCCAATCTGGATCTCTGGCCTTCGTGACACCAGTTCATCCTCCTAAGTAAGTCAGTGATCATTTCGCCGCCCTTAATCCTTTCAAGCGCTCCTTGTTTTGTTGATCTTGAAGACGATCCCGACGTTACGGTCAGCCTTACCGACCGGTTAATGTAACCGACACAGCGAGCGTTGAAGAAGCCACTCGGTGGTGGGAAGAGCTGACCGGACGCGGTGGCGAAGGCATGGTCGTAAAGCCGCTGGACTTCATTGTGCGCGGACATCGCGGGTTGACGCAGCCCGCAGTCAAATGCCGCGGCCCTGAATACCTGAGAATTATCTATGGGCCTGAATACTTGCTGCCCGAGAACTTGGAGCGTATGCGCAGTCGGTCGGTTTCCACCAAGCGTTCCTTGGCACTCCGTGAATTTGCTCTTGGCATCGAAGCACTGGTGCGATTCGCCCGGCAGGAACCGCTTCGTCGCGTACATGAGTGCGCATTCAGTGTTCTCGCGCTTGAAAGCGAGCCTGTCGATCCTCGCCTGTAGCCATCTAATCTTCTGGCTCATGCCTTATGCGTTTTCAACTCCGCTTTTAGTTCGATCCCCAACGCCCCTACCAACCTTCCTTTTTCCCAACGACAACTTAACTTAGCGATTTGTCGAGGCGGCAAAAGGCGGCAATAAAGGCCTCAAGGTGTCACGCATGGCTCGAATGAACGAATCTCAGCGGTGTTGCACCAAAGGCGGTCGCTGGGACAACGCATCAACGCATTGCTTCATTTCCAAGAACGCTGTTTGCGTGAGGCGAACGGAGCAGTGTTGCTTGATGGTTGAGATAAGGCGCTACTTGCTCTTCAGCTCCACCACGACATTTTCCAGCGGCGTCGTTCCTATATTGTTCGTCGCTTGCCGCCCCGCATTGCCGAAATATACGGTGCCTGCTTTCGCATCGCGCACTTCGCTGTGACCGTCCGGCAGCGTCACGGTAGCATGCGAATCCGTCAACACGATAATCACTCGCGGCCGCTTATCCACCATCGGCCCCGATTCTCCGGGCGCAAAATGAATCCGCACCACCCGTACGCGGCTGTTTTCTAGCAGCACTTCGTTGTGCTTCGGGTCCAGCTTCACCGCGTCATCGGCGAAGCGCGCCCTTTCCGGCTGGTCACTCAAGTAAATGTTGACGAGACGAAATGCCCCGGCACTGGGCGGCACAATCACTCGCCCGGCCTCACGCGAAAAGAAACTCACTTTTTCGAACCGCCAATCGCCCGATACGGTCGCATCCTGCTCAGCGGCCCGGAATCGCAGGAAGACGATACGCGCCGGCTCACTCACGCGCGCATATCCAAAGCCCTCGTTGTTTGGCGGGAAGGTTATCCGCTCTACTGCCACGAATTTGTTGTCGAGCAACCTCTTCTCGTGCTGAATTCCGTGCTCCCGCTCCCACTGCGTCTGGGATTGCTCCTGCTGCGCAAGCGTCGAGCCCGCGACCGCCAACGCGACTGAGGCCGCGACCGCGCAAGCTCGCAGAAAAGAAAAGCCTGGCCTCGTCGTACGAGTGTTCATCGTCAATTCAATTAAAACCTAAGGGTGCGGCAGCCCGCAGTGCAACTGGGCCACCCGTCCGACGCCAGAAGAATTGGCTCAGCAAGACCTTCAGGACCACACCTTGGATCACTCCTTCCCCAACGTCCGTCCCTCGGGCAGGAGTCAGGAACGAGATTGCCAACAGTAGCAGCCAGAGTCTCCGCAAATGGTGCATTCCTTTCCCCTGGGATCGACATCGTGTCGCCGAATGGCCTCGAAATGATCGTGCTGATCATAGCGCCAGGGAAGAAGCCCGTGCCTTTACTTTTTGAGGCACTGCCAAATCGGAGAGCGAAACTCTGCGACAGCTTCAACACGTTTAAGGCTTTTAGCCCTACGGCCAGGTAAAGAAACCTCAAAAAACGCTGCTCTGGACTCGCTCTTAATGGGGCTGAGATCGTGACGCAGCGATCAGAGGAGGTAAGGCACCAGGGCAGCGGTCTGACGAGCATAGGTGGCATACGCCTCGCCGAACTGGGAACGCATCCACTGTTCCTCCATGCGGAGCTTGATCCAGAACGCGAGGAAGATGAGAACGAAAACGAGGAACCCGCGCACTTGGGAGATGGCAATCGCCATGCCAAGGAAACCGGTCAGAATGCCGGTGTAGATGGGGTGACGGACCACGGCATAGGGACCGGTGGTGATCAGCTCGTGGCCCTGCTTAATGGTCACGGAGCGGCTCCAGTTGCTGCCGAGATGCTCGCGCGCCCAGACGGCGAACAGAAGGCCGGCGATGGTGACGGCAGCTCCCAACCAGAAGGGCAAAAAGCCAACCGGCCAGAGCTGCAGGTAAAGCCAGGGCAGCGGGATGCGAGTTGTCCAGAGGAGGACGATCGCGATCAGGAAAATGAAGGCGCGCAGGATGCGGGAGGCAGCCGGCTCGAGGCGCTGGGTGGCTTTGGTATTGGTGGCTTTGATCTGCCAGTAGAGAAAAAAGAAAATCCAGACCACTGGAAAGAACGATTCGTAGAACCAGAGCATTCCGGACCTCCGAAGGTGTTTACGCCGGTGAGCGATGGGATGTTTCCGATCACTGGCTCTGGTCGGCACAGAAAGTCTGCAAAAGCGAACCCGGACAGACGCGATGTGCCGATCCGGGGCACCAGCGAGAATATCGCATTTCGCCTTAAATCCTATTACGCAACAGAACGGGGATTTCATGCAAGTCAGTGTGTTTTCCTGTGCGGTACCCCATTGACAAGGCGCTTAGCAGATTGCTAAGATTTGGACGTGCAGTTCATCGGCAAACACCTGATAGAAGCTGCGCAAAAGAAGCATGCGAACTGGAAGGGGTCTCTCGGTTCTTGGGTCAGGATCGTGGAAGGGGTGGACCCTCCCTGGAACAATTTCCCCGCAGTCAGGCGCACGCGCAAGGATGCGGACCACGTTGGAGACTGCGTGGTCTTCGATATCAAGAACCACGAAGCCAGATTGATATCCTACATAAGCTACGAGATGGGAACAGTTACGGTGTTGGCGGTGTTGACCCACAAAGAGTACGACAAGGGAGGTTGGAAAAATGCCTGCAATTGCTGAACGACTGCCAGCCAAATATCTTGTCAAAGCGGAGGCTCCGAAGATCATTGCGTCTCGTGAGCAGCACGAAGCCTATATTCAGAGGCTTCTGGAACTACAACGCAAAGCACATCGAAGCGCGGAAGAAACGGAAACGACCAAACTGCTGGTCGTCTTGATCGCGGACTACGAAGCGAAGCAGTTCACTATCGAAAAAGCCTCAGGAGTAGAGGTACTAAGAGAACTGATGGATGCCAACGGACTCCGACAAAAGGACCTTGCAGACGACTTGGGCGGCGAGAGTATTGTGTCCTTGATTTTGAAGGAAAAGCGGCAATTGAACAGACGGCAGATGGAAAAGCTTAGTCACCGCTTCCACGTTTCTCCGGCAGTGTTTTTCTAAGTGATTCAGTCGACACGGTCGACCTGTGGTTACCGAATACTCCGTCCGATCTGAAAACACAGGGGTTCCGATCATTAGGGAGATCATGGTGGCTACCACGATGAGCTCTCTTTTCGCTTTTTCACTTTGCTAGCCTCCAGTTTTCGAACACGTGCTGCCACGGGGAACTGCTTAAGTTGGGGATTGCCGGGGCGCAATCCGCGGTGGCCAGATATTCGCCTCGGTCCCGCAAGCCCCGTTCCCAGACTTGTGGCGAACCTTCCTGACAAATCATCTGGCGCAGACCGCGGCCAGCGATTTTTTCGAGCCAGGGTAGAAACCGAGGGCTCAACAGCGGTAATAAAGGAGCGGTAATGAAGGAGCTTGCAGTTTACCCTGGAAATACAGCATCCTGACTCCTCCTTCCGCACCACGTTTCAGGACGTCTAATGGAAAGTAAAGGCCCGCTGTTTTTGCTAGGGCCTCTATCCGAATCAGGCCAGGCCGGCGGGGTACAATCTGGGACAAGATCCTAAGAATGCAGGCAATAGACCCGTTGCGGTTCCTCTCCGGGGCAGAGTCTTCCCCGGTCTAGCAACTGCCATTTGTTTCATGGCCTCGCTCTTAGTCATTCCATTGGCCCGTTCCCACCCCGCTACTTCCTGGCAGGGCGTGCTACACGACACGGCGGGGAGCCCGATCAGCAATGCTACCGTAAAGCTACGTGCGACGACCGGGAGCGTTGAATTTACGGCCACGACGACGACGAACGGACAATTCTCGTTTTCTGAGATCGCGGGCGGGGCCTACGACCTTTCGGTAAGCGCGGGCGATCATACGTGGAAAGCGGCCAATCCTCTGGTAATACCAGACCGAAGCCCGCTGACCGCCGGACTCGAGCTTTCCCAACAAGGGCATATAGTCACGCTGTTGACGACGGAAAACGGGGCGCCTAGGCAAGGAATTGGCGGAGAGCATCTCTCCAGCGGAGAAGTCTCGAGCTTGCCGCTGAACGAGCGCGATTTCAGCAAGTTGTTGCTGTTGGCGGCGGGGACCATGACGGATACCAACGGCGCCGCCAATTTCACACAGCAGTTTGCCGTGAATGGCCAGCGCGGCTCCGCCTCTGTCTTTGCCATGGATGGCGCCGATACGACCGACCCGGAACTTGGCGGGGCTACGTTCTCAAACTTTAATGTTGATGCCATTCACGAGGTGCAATCGAGTTCTGGAGTGATGCCCCCAGAAATCGGACACGGGGCGGCTGGTTTCAACAATGTAATCACAAAGTCCGGGGCGAATGAAGTGCACGGCAGCGCTTTTGAATTTGTCCGCAATGCGGCATTCGACGCGCGCAATTTCTTCGATCATCAGAGTGCTGTGGATCCGCGGCGGATTCCGCCTTTTGCTCGCAACGAATTTGGAGTGACCAACGGCGGGCCTTTAGTTCTTCCAGGACTTTATGAAGGCCGGGGCAAAACATTTTATTTTGGCGAGTATCAGGGCTTTCGGCAAGTGCTTGGAACGACGCAGGTATTCCCCGTGCCGACCGCCGCGGAAAGGCAAGGAATTGATACGGCGACTTTTCCTGGCGATACCTTGACTGTCCCGGTTAGTCCGGCGGTCGCGGGCCTCCTGGCGCGCTATCCCTCACCCAACGAACCGCAGGGGCCCTACGGGGCTCGCACCTTTGCAACCTCCTCAAAAGTCGCGACAGATACGGACCAGTTTTCTGCGCGAATCGATCATCGCCTCTCCGATAAGGCCGCCCTGTTCGGCCGCTTCAGCTTGAACCAGGTTAGGGGTCCCACGACGAATCCCGATCAGACCGCGATCGATCCCAGTTTCGGTGTCAACTTTTTTGATCACCAACGAAGTGCGGCGCTTAGGTATACCCGCACAATATCTCCGCACCTTGCACTCGTGACTTCGTTCGGTTACATCCGGAGCACTCCGTTTTTCCCGTCCATCGACCATACGCAACCCGCGATCAGCTTCGGAGATGGTCTGTTCCAGAACTTCAATTCGGCGGACGGTTCGATTTTTGGCTCCTACGGAAACGTCTATCAGTTGAAGCACGATATGACGTACACCCGGGCATCCCACAGTTTCAAATGGGGCGCCGAACTACGCTTTAATCGGGACGCCACGATTTTCGGCACCAACCCAAACGGCATTTATACGTTTGGAGGAGGGCCCGCCTATTCGCCTGTGCTGATTCCGTCTGCGAGCGGCCAGCACGACATTCATCCCGGTGATCTGTTGCCCGACTCGCTTACGGGATTGCTGACAGCGACGCCTTTCTCTTACGCGATCACCGCCGCCGCGAGCGTGACACCCGTCGGGGACAAGTTTGACGAAGCTGGCGTGAGACGCGAGGCTTACAACTTCTATTTTCAGGACGCCTGGAAGGTAAACCCCCGGCTGACGGTGAATTATGGGTTGCGGTATGACTTGAACAGTCGCATCAAAGAAGCCAAACACCGGACATCTACCGCGGACCCAGTCGATGCTGCCGGCGAACTGACTTCCTTTAATGCCCCCGGCGCCAAAGCAATTTTTCTGTACAACCCGCAGCCCATATATCCGCTGGACCGAAACGGGTGGGGACCGCGACTTGCACTGAATTACACGGCAACCAAGCACACCACCCTTCACGCAGGGGGAGCGGTCACGACGATGCTACCAAATCTGTGGCTCGAGAATTATGTCACCGGAAGCTTCCCGCTCGTTTTCCAGCCGCTCATCACGGCGTTGCCCGATGTTCCGGTGCCGTTTCAAAATGCGTTGGCGCCGGAGATTCTTCCCACTGTGTACAACACTCAGGGGCAACCTCTTTTCGCATCGGGAAGCGCCAACGTCCCCGCGAATACGCAAATCGATCTTCCGAGATTTCAGAATGACCTTGCGGCAACTACACCTGGCCACGAAGTGCAGTTGTTCACCGTCCCCGTCGTGAGCAGGCATTTTCGCAACGGATACATCGGGACGTTTACGGCGGGAATCGATCACGATTTCGGAAGCGTGAACTTCAGCGCCGCATACGTCGGAACCGCAGGAGTCCATCTGGCTCGCGTGGATTCGCCCAACGGCTATGGCGGCGCGGACCCGGCGTTGGCACCCTTTACGCAGTTCAACGCGATGGGACACGCGATTGGTGGATTCGGGCCGGTGATGGTGATGAACACTGCCGCTCATTCCACTTATCATTCGCTCGAGACCAGCGCTACGGAGAATTATTCGCGGATTGGTTTGAGCTTCCAGGCCAGCTACACATTTTCCAAGTCCATCGACGATGCGAGCGCTGTGCCGGGTGGAATTGCAGGAACGCCGGGCGTAACGCTGCAGACTTTTCCGCAAAACCCGTTGGATCCAGCAGCCGACAAAGGGCCATCCACCTTTGATGTGCGGCATGTGTTCGCCATCAGTCTGATTCAGACGCTGCCGCTTGAACGGGTGAGTTTTCTTCAACCACTGGGGAGCCGAGTTACGAAAGGCTGGCAGTTTCTGAATATCACCACACTGACGTCCGGGCCGCCTTTTACCGTTTATTCCGGAATACAGCAGACCGGAGCCGGGGCGGGTGGGACCGATCGCCCGGATTTGATGGCCATGCCTGACTTTTCAACGAACCGCGTCACGCGAGAAGACTATTTTGGTCGCGGCGCGAACAACAGCTCGTTCTTTCTTATCCCGATCAACATACCCGGCGGAACGGGCCCCAATCAAGGTCGTTTCGGCACGCTGGGACGCGACACTTTCCGCGGACCCGGCTTTCACAATTTCGACCTGGCCATGATCAAGGACACCTCCTTCGGAAAAAGAGGCAACCGCGAGCTGGGCGTGCTCGAGTTCCGCGCGGAATTCTTTAATGTGTTCAACATCGTGAATTTCGGTTTGCCCTCGAACACCGTGCGGGGAAGCGGGTTCGGCATCATCAGCCACACTGCAGGATCGTCTCGGCAAATTCAGTTTTCGCTGAAACTGATTTACTGAAGGAGCTGAAGGAACGCGAAGTGCCAATTGCCGGTCGTTCGAAGATTGGTTCTCATGCCTTCCCGGTTTCTTTTTTTGCTTCCACCGACGGCCGTTTCGCGTTATCAAGGGTTTGGCGATTGTCCGACTTCCGGATGATCGTCCTTTTCAAGGAGCAGGCATGGAGCGCAGTGTCCGCGAGGTAGTAGACCTCTATAACCCACGTGATCCGCTGGAGGAAGCCTGGACGATTCCTGCGCCATGGTATTTCGACGAGGGTATCGCCGAACTAGAGCGCGCGAGCGTTTTCGGCCGAACCTGGCAAGTCCTGGGCCGTGCGGATCAGGTGCGCAACAATGGCCAATTCTTTACGGCGGACCTAGCTGGTGAGCCGCTTGTTGCGGTCCGCGGAGATGACGGACAGTTGCGCGCCTTCTACAATGTATGCCGGCATCACGCGGCGGCGGTGGTCACTGAGACGCAGGGTTGCGCGAAACAGTTTCGCTGTCCCTACCACGGCTGGACCTACGGAATCGACGGCGCGCTGAAAGGGATGGTCGAATTTGACGGCGTGTGCAATTTCGACCGCGCCAAGAACGGTTTGGTGCCAGTCCGCGTGGACACCTGGGAGAATTTTGTGTTTGTAAATCTGGACGCGCGCGCTCGGCCGCTGCGCGATTTTTTGGGCGTAGTACCAGAGTTGGTGGCGCCTCTTGATCTGGCAAAAAAGCTGCACTTCTTCGACCGGCGTGTCTACCCTCTTAATTGCAACTGGAAGGTTTACGTCGACAACTATCTCGATGGCGGCTATCACGTGCCCCACGCACACAAGGGATTGAGCAGCGTGATCGAATACACCAAATATACGATCGAGAATTTTGAACGCGCCTGCCTGCAATCGAGCCCGCTCTCTTCGGACTCGACATCGCAGGCCGGTGTCGCGGCGTCCAGGCAGGGCCGCGCGTTTTATCTGTGGCTCTATCCCAACTTCATGATTAACGCCTACGAAGGCGTGATGGACACGAATCTGGTGCTGCCTCTCGGGGTGGACCGCTGCGCCGTGGTCTTCGACTACTACTTTGCGGATACGAGCGCGGTCGCCGAAGCCCGCCACAAAGAAAGCATCGCAGTGAGCGAACAGGTGCAAGACGAAGACATGGCCATCTGCGATGCCGTGCAGCGCGGGCTCGCTTCGCGCGCTTACGTCGCCGGACGGTTGTCTGTGCGCCGGGAGGCCGGCGAGCACCTCTTTCACCGTTTGCTCCACGCCGATTTCAGCACTGCTCTGGGCCGCCCCGCGGCGGCGGACTGAAAAGACCCCCGAATTTCTTCTGGATTGCGCCGATTATTCCCTGGACCGCATTTGCGCTTGCACCGTCGGGCTCACCCTAGGGGTAAGAGGCCGTTTCGTAGGTTCGACCGATCGGCTTCCGGCCGGCTGCTTCAATTGACGCTCTACGAAGCGTCACCTATACTCTTACTTTGCGTTGCAGGCTAAGTTCTTTCCTGTGTGGCCTCACTTGAAAGCCTGGCTTTTCGCAAGACACTGGGGCGCATGCCGTCAAGACCAGCAAGTATTTTCATGAAGACCCGATTGTTACTCGATCGTTGACCGAGGAGAGGATTGTTCCATGGCTGAAGCAACCTGCCGCCGCGAGCTGGACCTGGAGATTCCTGCGGAAGAAGTAACGAAAAAGATTGAGAGCGTGGCAAAGGAATTTGCGCGCATCGCGCGCGTGCCGGGATTCCGGCCGGGCAAAGCCCCGGTATCGCTCATTCGCCGGCGCTTCGCCGAGGATATTAAGGGCGAAGTGCTGCAATCGCTCGTCCCGGAGCGCGTCGAGAAGGCCGTCTCGGAGCAGAAATTGACGCCCGTTTCGCAGCCGCAGGTTGAGAAACTGGATTTTGCCGAGGGCCAGCCGCTGAAGTTCCGCGCCGTCTTCGAAGTCCTGCCGGAATTCGAGCTTGGGAATTACAAAGGCCTGACCATCGAAATGCCCGCGATGGACATCACGGAAGCGGATGTTACCAAGACACTTGAGGAGATGCGCGAGCGGGCCGCGGCGTTTGCGCCGGTCGAAGGGCGGGCCGTCGAAAACGGGGATTATGTGCAATTGAAGTTGATGGGGACTCCGGCGGGCGGCGGCGAACCGCTGCAAGCGGATAGCGTCCTGTGTCACATCGGCGCGGAAGAGACCATGGAACCTTTCAACGAAAACTTGCGCGGCACGAATATCGGCGATCACAAGAATTTTGAGGTTGCTTATCCCGCCGACTATCCCGATGCAAAGCTGGCCGGGAAGACCTACAACTATGGCGTCGAGGTTCTGGGAATTAAGAACAAAAGGCTGCCGGAGCTGAATGACGAGTTTGCGAAAGACGTGAGCGACGCCGCTACGTTGGATGAGCTGAAAAAGAAGGTCTCGGAAGGCCTGGAACATCAGCGCGATCACCGGCAGAAGGAGCTGCAGCGAGAGAGAGTGATTGTTGAGCTCATAAAATCGCACGAGTTTCCTGTACCAGAAGCGCTCGTCGAGCATCAAATGGATGTGCGATTGGAACGCGTGGTGCGCTCGCTTGCGGCTCAGGGCGTCGATCCCCGCGCCGTAAACGTCGACTGGGTAACCTTGCGGAAGCGCCAGCAGGAACGCGCCACGGATGATGTGAAGGCCGAACTCATCATCGACCGCATCGCGACCGCCGAAAACATCGACGTGACGGAAGAAGAGGTCGCGCAGGAGTTGGAGCACATGGCCAGCCATAGTGGCGAATCCGCCGAGGTGGCGCGCGCGCGTTTGACAAAGCAGGGTGCGCTCGATAGGATGAAAGCGAAGTTGCGGAGTGATAAAACTCTCGACTGGCTCGCACAGAATGCTCAGATCAAAACAGTTGCGGTAGCAAGCGCCGCGACAGATGCAAAGTGAATCATTCCGGCAATTCAAGCACTTAAATGAAAAATTTCGAAGAACCAGAGTATCGCGGCACAACGCTCGTTCCGATGGTGGTCGAACAGACCAGCCGCGGCGAACGGGCCTACGACATTTATTCCCGGTTGCTCAAGGAACACATCATCTTTATAGGCACGCCGATTGACGACCACGTTGCCAATCTGGCCACTGCGCAGATGCTTTTCCTGCAGGCCGAAGACCCGGAAAAAGACATTCAGCTGTATATCAATTCGCCGGGCGGTTCGATTACGGCAGGCTTTGCCATCTATGACACCATGCAATTTGTTAAGCCGGATGTGGTGACGACTTGCGTTGGGCAGGCCGCCTCCATTGCGGCGGTTCTTCTCGCTGGTGGCACGCCGAAAAAGCGCTTCGCGCTGCCCCACGCACGCATCCTGATTCACCAGCCGTGGATGTCCGGTCTCGGCGGCCAAGCCACTGACATCGACCTGCACGCGAAAGAGATCCTGCGGATGCGCACGGTCATCAATCAACTGCTTTCGCAGCACAGCGGCCAGACTGTTGATAGAATCGAGAAAGACGTCGAGCGGGATTTCATAATGAATCCCGAACAGGCCAAAGAATATGGCATGATCGACGAGATTATTTACAAGCATCGCTAGCGGGCGGACGCCGCAAGGGCGGCGGCCGGCTTGTTCTTAAAAGTTAGTAGCGAAGCGAGTTTCTCTTTTGCTCCGGGGATAAATCGGCCTAGAATAAGGGATAGAGACTCCGTCGAAACCCAGCGGAGACGAGGCCTTCACGCCAGTGAAAAAATTCAATCCAGACGAGCCGCTGCGCTGTTCCTTTTGCCACAAGACTCAGGAACAGGTCGAGAAGTTGATCAGCTCTCCTTCGGACTATCCGCGCGCGTACATCTGCAACGAATGTGTCGGTGTTTGCCAGACGATTCTTGAAGATGAAAAGCGCGAACAGGCCGTCGCGCCCGCGCGCAGGCTTCCGCGTCCGCCGGAGATCAAGCAATTCCTCGACGGGTATGTCATTGGACAGGACCGCACGAAGAAAAAACTCGCCGTGGCCGTCTACAATCACTACAAACGCATCTTCTTGAATAAGCAGCCAGGCGACGTCGAGCTGAGCAAGTCCAACATCCTCTTAATCGGCCCCACAGGCACGGGCAAGACGCTGCTGGCCCAGACGCTATCGCGCATGCTTGACGTTCCATTCGCGATCGTGGACGCGACGACGCTGACCGAAGCCGGCTACGTGGGCGAAGACGTCGAAAACATTATCCTCAAGCTGCTGCAGGCGGCCGATGGAGATGTTCAGAAGGCCCAGCAGGGCATCATCTATATCGACGAAATCGATAAGATTGCTAAGAAGGACGAGAACCCCTCGATCACGCGCGACGTGAGCGGCGAGGGCGTGCAGCAGGCCTTGCTAAAAATTCTGGAAGGCACGATCGCCAACGTGCCGCCTCAGGGCGGCCGCAAGCACCCGCACCAGGAATTCACCCCGGTGGACACCACGAACATCTTGTTCGTCTGCGGAGGTGCTTTCGTTGGCCTCGAAAAAATTATCGAGAAGCGCGCCGGCCGCCATTCGCTCGGTTTTCATACCGACGCGGCGCCCTCGACGCCAAGCCGCCGCAACACCGAATTGCTCGAGCAAGTGCAGCCCGGCGATCTGATTCGCTACGGTCTGATCCCGGAGTTTGTTGGCCGCTTGCCGGTAGCGGGCGTGATGAACGACTTGGACAAGAATGTCCTCGTGCGCATCTTGACGGAACCGAAGAACGCGCTGCTCAAGCAGTATCAGCGCCTGTTCGAATTTGAAAATGTGCGCCTGCGTTTTACGGATGACGCCCTCGATACCGTTGCCGAGCTAGCCATGCAGCGCAAAGTTGGCGCGCGCGGCTTGCGTATGATTCTCGAAGACCTCATGCTAGAACTGATGTATCACCTCCCGATGCAGCGCAAGGTGCGCGACTTCGTCGTCACCGCGGAAATGGTCCGCAGCCGGGAAATCAACTGGAGTTTGCTCGAAAAGGCCGGATAGGCCGCTTTGGGATTTCGAACGATTTTCAGGGGCCCTAATGTTCAATCGTGAAAAACAGGATTTGAAGCGCGTGCCCATGATGCCGGTGCGCGACATGGTCATCTTTCCGCAACAGATGACGCCATTCATCGTTGGTCGAGAAGCCAGTGTTCGCGCCCTCGAAGAGGCCCTGGCTGGCGACAAGAAGATATTCCTTTCCACACAGCACGACGCTTCGGTCGATGATCCCAAGCCGGAAGAAATCTATGCTGTTGGCACGCTCGCGAATATCGTCCAAAGCGTCAAGCTGCCCGACGGTAACATCAAGGTTTTAGTCGAGGGAGTCGAGCGGGCTCGCGCCCTCTCCATCGCCTCAGAAGAAGGCTTTTTCCGGGCAACCGTCCGCCTGCTGAACGCGCGCGTGGAGCCGTCCCCTCAGGTCGATCAGACCGTGCAGAAGATCACCGGCCTATACGAACAGTTCATCAAGCTCTCGCAGAGCTTGAATTACGACACCATGATCGCGGCGGCGCGCGGCGATGACCCGGCGCGGCTTTCGGATACGATTGCCGCCAACCTGCAGCTCCCCGTGGACGAAAAACAGGATCTTCTCGAAACAGTAGACCCCATCGAGCGCCTTAACCGCATCGGGGACATCCTCGAGATCGAACTCGAAAAACTCAATGTCGACCGCAACATCAACACCCGCGTGAAGCGCCAGATGGAGCGTGCCCAAAAAGAGTACTACCTCAACGAAAAACTCAAAGCCATTCAAAAGGAACTGGGCCGCGGCGAGAAGAGCGAGATCGACGAGCTCAAAAAGAAAATCGACGCCGCCGGAATGAGCAAGGAAGTTCATGAAAAAGCGATCCAGGAGCTGAAGCGGCTGGAATTGATGCCGCCCATGTCGGCAGAGTCGACCGTCAGCCGGAATTACCTCGATTGGCTGCTGGCGGTGCCGTGGAAAAAGAAGTCCAAGGAAATTCGCGACATCCTGGCCGCCGAAAAAATCCTCAACGAAGAGCACTATGGCCTCGAAAAAATCAAAGAGCGCATCCTGGAATTCCTCGCCGTCCGCCAGTTGGTGAAGAACCCCAAGGGTTCGATCCTTTGCTTTGTTGGCCCTCCGGGCGTCGGCAAAACATCCTTGGCTATGTCCATTGGCCACGCCACGGGTCGCAAATTTGTCCGCGTGTCACTCGGCGGCGTGCGCGATGAAGCCGAAATTCGCGGCCATCGCCGCACCTACATCGGCGCGCTGCCCGGCCAAATCATCCAAATGATGAAGAAGGCTGGCACGGTAAACCCGATTTTCGTTCTCGATGAAGTTGACAAAATGTCCACGGATTTCCGCGGCGACCCCTCTGCGGCGCTCATGGAAGTGCTCGACCCCGAACTGAATCACAGCTTCACGGACCACTATCTCGACGTCGAGTACGACCTGTCAAAGGTCATGTTCGTGTGCACCGCTAACGTGCTACACACGATTCCCCAGCCATTGCAGGACCGTATGGAAATCCTGCGGCTGCCGGGCTACACCGAGCAGGAGAAGCTGGAAATTGCCAAGCGCTTCCTGGTAAAACGCGCGCGCGAAGCCACGGGTCTTAACGAGCAAAATCTCAAATTCACCGACGAAGGTTTGCTGCACATCATCCGGCACTATACGCATGAGGCCGGAGTGCGCAGCCTCGAACGCGAGATCCAGAACATCGCGCGCAAAATGGCGCGCAAAGTCGTGACGGAAGGCGCTTCCGTTGGCGTCGAAATCAGCCCCGCAAACGCGAACGACTTTCTCGGCATCCTGAAGTACCGCGAATACTGGCTGGAGAAGCACAACGAAATCGGCTTGACCACCGGCCTGGCCTGGACCGAAGTCGGTGGGTCCGTGCTGGCCACCGAAGCAACTCTGATGGAAGGCAAAGGCCGCCTCACGCTCACCGGCAAACTCGGCGACGTGATGCAGGAATCCGCGCAAGCAGCTATGAGCTATGTGCGCTCACGATCCGCGCAACTCGGCCTGGCGCGAGACTTCTATCGCACCCTGGACATTCACGTGCACGTGCCCGAAGGCGCCATCCCCAAGGACGGTCCTTCCGCCGGAATAACCATCTGTACTTCGATCGTCAGCGCACTGACAAGAATCCCCGTGCGCCGGGACGTCACCATGACCGGCGAAATCACCTTGCGCGGCAAAGTTCTCCCCATCGGTGGCGTCAAAGAAAAGCTCCTGGCCGCCCATCGAATGGGCTTGCACACGGTACTGCTTCCGAAGGACAATGAGAAGGACCTGGCGGATATCCCGCAGGAGATCCTCTCCTGTCTCACGGTTCATTTTGTAGAAACCATGGATGAAGTGCTGCAGGTTGCGCTCGAACGGCTGATCGTGCCGCTCGAACATCCCGCGGTTGCGCCCGTTGCGGAACCTTTCGTCGCCAGCGCCGAGAAAGACAAGAGTTTGACCAACTAAGCAGCGTGGTTTTGGGTCCGCCCTGCGAGCTTTTCCCTGCATGTCGTGGCTCCGCGCTGCCGCCGGTTACAGAAAGTCTGGTTTGCCCATCCTGGCATGTTTTTGTTCGTCCGCCAGTGCGGTGCGCCACCTCACTAACAATCCGGGTTTTTGTTGACCGCACCGCGGCCACGCAAAAAAGAAGGTCAATTTACACCATCAAAGTTAAGGACATATGAAAGAAACAAGCGTTGAAGGAAGCAATCAGATGAGCATTAGCCTCGCCGAGTTAAAAGAAAAAAACATCACCGACCTCGCCAAGATCGCCAAGGAATTGAACATTCCCGGCGCCAGCGGCATGCGCAAACAGGAATTGATCTTCCAGATTCTGCGCGCTCAAACGGAGAAAAATGGTTTGATCTTTTCTGAAGGCGTCCTCGAATGTCTCCCCGACGGATTCGGTTTTCTCCGCGCGCCGGAATACAACTACCTCCCCGGCCCGGACGATATTTATGTTTCGCCGTCGCAAATCCGCAAATTCGATCTCCGCACCGGAGACACCGTCTCCGGCCAGGTGCGTCCGCCGAAAGATGGCGAACGCTATTTCGCATTGATCAAAGTCGAAGCCGTGAATTTTGAAGATCCGGAAGTGGCGCGCAACAAAATTTTCTTCGATAACCTGACGCCGCTCTATCCCCAGGGCCGTCTCAAAATGGAGACCACCAAAGAGAACATGACGGGCCGCGTGCTGGACCTTCTCTGCCCTGTCGGCAAAGGCCAGCGCGGTCTGGTCAACGCCCCGCCGCGCACCGGCAAAACCATGATTCTGCAGTCCATGGCCAATTCCATCACCACCAATCATCCTGAAGTCGCGCTCATCGTTCTGCTCATCGACGAACGCCCGGAAGAAGTCACGGACATGCAACGCACCGTCAAGGGCGAAGTGATCAGTTCGACCTTTGACGAGCCGCCACAGCGACACATCCAGGTTGCGGAAATGGTCCTGGAGAAGGCCAAGCGCCTCGTGGAGCACAAACGCGACGTCGTCGTGCTGCTCGATTCCGTCACGCGTCTCGCTCGCGCTTATAACGCCGTCACGCCGCCCTCCGGCAAAGTCCTCTCCGGCGGTATTGACGCCAACGCTTTGCAGCGCCCTCGCCGTTTCTTTGCAGCCGCACGAAACGTCGAAGAGGGCGGCTCGCTCACCATCATCGCCACCGCGCTGATCGACACCGGCAGCCGTATGGACGACGTCATCTTCGAAGAGTTCAAGGGCACCGGCAACATGGAAATCTACCTGGACCGCCGACTCGCCGATAAGCGCGTCTTCCCGGCCATCGATATTCAGCGCTCCGGCACGCGCAAGGACGAACTGCTCCTTCCGCCCGACGAGCTCAGCCGTGTCTGGGTGCTGCGCAAAGTCTTGAGTCCTCTCTCAACGGTCGAAGCGATGGAGCTTTTGCTCAGCCGCCTCACGAAAACAAAATCCAATGCGGAATTTCTTGGCTCGATGTCCGCGCCAACCTGAGCGAAATAAACTCCGGCACTCTCCGGGCACGTTCCGCTCAAAGAATACGGCGCAGCAGGTTTCCCCACTGCGCCGGCTGTATTGCCCTTGTTGTTGTGAAAGCGCTTTACGCCGCAGCTTCGGTCTCCGCCGCCGCAATATAGTCCACGATGCGCTCCGACCATCCGTCGACGTGCGTCCACCCGTTGCCGTAGCTCACGCCGTGCTGGTATGGGGCCACATTCACCACGTACGCCTTTGACGTCCACGCCGGAAAAATGCCGTCGTGCGCCTGCTCGTCGGTGATTACGATGACCCGATCGAGCGCGCGCCACCCTCGCTTTTCGTAAAGCTCAATCAGCGCGCGCTTGAGGTACGTCCCGGAGTGCGCCTGCGAGCCCGTGATCGCGTCTCGCAGCGCGAATCCGCGCCGTGGAGCAAGCTCCACGCACGCATCGGAGAAGGTCGCGACCGAAAACTCTTCGGCCTTCTCGCGAAGCAGAATGGCGAGTCCTGCCGCTGCGTCCATGCGCGTGGTTTCGCTCTTTCCCGAAAGCTGGCCGTCCATCGAGCCGGACACGTCTACGACAAGTCCAGTCGAGCCCGGCAGCTTAGGGAGTTCGGCAATGCCCTTGAGCATGGCGCCTTCGATGGCGTCCTCGAGCTTCGGAGCCTGCCGCGCCGCCGTCACAAACCGGAACGGCAGCGCCCGCCGAACGCCCTTCTCGAGACGCTCGCGAAGCAACTTCGGATCCACGCCCGATGCCAGCATCAGGCGTAGGTTCCGCAGGACGGCCAGGCCGCCCAGCTTCCCCTCGCGCAGGAGCCGTTCGAAATTCTCGCGCTTGTCCTTCCCTGCGGACAAGGCAACCTCCCAAGTGTCGGGAGGCTCGAGCGTGTTCTCAACGAGCTTCTTCCAAACAGCTTCCTGCTCG